>Ga0100378_1002418_pt1 | contig 18600 bp, 20 predicted proteins | sample CryGeymeta201502_FD_81535 | JGI IMG/M metagenome (GOLD analysis project Ga0100378, IMG submission 81535) | Groundwater microbial communities from Crystal Geyser aquifers in Utah, USA - Crystal Geyser metaG 2015-02 | ecosystem: Environmental > Aquatic > Deep subsurface > Groundwater | place: USA...
ATTATATTCTTATTGCCTTATTATTGTTTTATTAAAGCTTATTTATTAGTTAGTTAAGCCCAACAATATTAAATATTAATTATAAATTAATTAAAACTCTACTCAATTAATAAATTACAATTATAAATGGGTAACTATTGTTGTAATCCTGATATAGAAAACGTACTATAAATTTCTTATAATATTTATAATATAGAGTGTTACTCCAAGGACCCACATGCAGAATTTAAAAAACATAAATAATACAGCTACTTCTAATAATTATTCAGAAATAAAGATAACACAAGTAAAAAAAGGACATCGACCAAAATTAGATAGTATGGATATAAAAGGAGCTTATGAAGTTAATGATGATAAAATATTATCAGAAAGGTTCAAAAATGCAAATGCTAATGTAGTAATAGAGAATAAAGAACCAGCCCCTCATGTTGATAAACAATGTGTAACTAGTCAAAGTTCAACAAAAAATAAACCAGTTGTACCTAAAATAAAAAACTTTGAAAAGATTTCTAGTATTAATGATACTGGAATTATTAATCAACCTGGTCAAAAAGAAGATATTGGACTAGATGTATTCGATTATGATGAAGTTGATGAAAAAATATCGCCAGAGCGACTTGAAAATATTAAACATTCAGCAAAAGCATCATTTTCAGTTTCTGGTACAGTTACAGTTACTAATGAAGATAAAACGTCAGCAAAAAATAAAACTAAAAATGATTTAGATGGATCAAATCGCCTCATAGATCTTGGTCAAAATAGTCATAAGAGTAAGGAAAATCAAGTAAATAGCTACGAGAAAAGAGAATTTCCAGAAACAACTCAAATACAAGAAAAAGCCTTAATTCCAGAACCGATCTCTAATTCTAATGAGAGAAGTAATGCTGAGCATATAACAGACTCAAATGTTTTTAATGAAAGCAATCAAGATAACATTACTCAATTTTTACCAGTTGAAAATAATATAGAACTACAAAACAATATAATAATAAATGAACAATTAACTCAACCAATTCGCAAAACTGATGTAAATGATAAACTAAATGATCGTGAGCATAATGAGCATGATCATATAGAACATGAGAATAAAGCGCATTTAGAAAATGAGCATAAACCATTAAGTCAAGTTAATGTAAGCCATCGAGAGTTACTCCCTGAACAGGAGATAAAACTTGAAGTTAGTCAACCAGAAGTTAATATTAATAGCAACAACGATAATAGATGTGCTATTAACACAGTAGAACTTAAAAAACAAGAAGACATTAAAGACATCGAAGACATACAAACTGAAGTAAAAATACCAAAAACAGTTGAATATAAACAACCAGAACCAAATGTTATTATTACATCAGACCTATATAAAATTAATAAAGTTGATATTAAAGAGGCTAACTTAAAAAGTTTGTCATTAGAGAAAGAAAATAAACAAACTGAAGTAGATAATTTGGAAGTAATTAATTTAGAAGCAAAAGTAGAAACTAAAATAGAAACTATTGAAAATGTAACAGTTGATGTTAAAGTACAAGTAAATTTAAAAGAAATTGAATTAGAAAAAGAACAAGAAAATGTTGAAGTAACTGAACCAATAAAAGTAGAAGAAAAATTAATAAAAGAAACTGAATCAGTAAAAGAGTTAGAATTATTAAATGAAATTGAACTAATAAAAGAGGAAGAATTGATAAAAGATACTGAACTAATAAAAGAAGAAGAACTAATAAAAGAAACTGAAATAGTAAATGAGATAGAAGAAGTAAAAGAAGTAAAAAAAGATGATATTAAATTTGATGTTAAAATTATAAGTCCAGATTTTAAAAGCTACAATTCTTCTTCATCAATAACGCTAGAAGTTAACTATGACAAAGTAAATTTTAATTCAGCCAACAATATTGAACTGTTTATTGAACTCAAAATGAATGAAGATAATAATAAAGCGATTGCCAACAGTGAAAGTAATACTATTAGTGTATTAAAACAAGAAGTTGAAATAGTAGAATCTCCAAGAAGAGAATATGAAGTAAAGTTAAAATATAAGAATGGTATTATTGAAACTATTATCCAAGAAAAAGGGTTTCAAAATGATACTAATGATTTATCATTTAGTGCAGATGTTATTAATTCTATAGAAGTAGTTCAAAAAGAAAAAGGGGAATCGTCTCGACAAGAAGAAGTTCAAGAACTTACTATACAAGAAGAAAAGAATATTAGAAGTTTAATTATACCATTAATTGATTCATTATTTAAGAAATATAATGGAAATGAGGAAAGAGAAAAAGAAATAATACATGAAAATCAAGAAGAAAAGAATATTAGAAGTTTAATTACACCATTAATTGATTCATTATTTAAAAAATATAATGGAAATGATGAAAGAGAAAAAGAAATATTACATGAAAGTCAAGAAGAAAAGAATATTAGAAGTTTAATTACACCATTAATTGATTCATTATTTAAAAAATATAATGGAAATGATGAAAGAGAAAAAGAAATTACCTATGAAAGTCTAGAACAAAATAATATTAAAAATTCAATTACTTCATATATTGAGTCATTATTTAAGAAATATAATGTAATTGATAAAAAAGAAAGAGAGTTAAATTTAGAAACTCAAGAAGAAAAAAATATTAGGAGTTTAATTACTTCTCTAGTCGATTCGGAATTCAAAAAAAACAATGAACTCATAGAAAAAGACTACCTTCAATCTAACAAACTAAACGAAGAAATAAAACTCAACAAAGTTCAATTAAAATCACACACTCCATCAAACACTCAATCAGATACTCAATCAAACACCCAATCAAATACTCAAAACGACACTCACAACCCATTTAAACATCCAAACGAATCAACCAACAAACCAAATACCGAATCAAAAGTAAAATTTTCTGATCTCCTCGGTGTGATAATAAACAATAAAGAACAAACAAAATTATTAGTAGAATCTTCTAATGAGACTACTAATATCAATCCAATTGGGCACACAGGGCACATCGGAACAATTGATGAGAAAGCCAAAGGGCGCAAAAGTGAAATTATTAACTTAGATTTAAAACAAAATTTTAAAGATAAACTAGCTAAACTAAAGCAAAAACCAATACTTGAAAAAATTCACACAATAACAGAGGAACCTAGTAACACATTAGAAGACGTACAAACATTGAATCATACCCATACAGTTAATGAAAAACCATCAAAGATCAAAGAATTAATAATGAGAGTTGAGAGACATATGTTACGTAAGTTAAAATTTTTATATAATTTAATATAATATAAATCTATATTAAATAATTATTAGATTTGGATAAAGAAGAGGTTACAATTCCAAAACATAGAAATACACATATTGGAGTTTTTATCAAGGAAATTGATCATCTTGAGTACTATTCGAAATCTTTGTTAAATAAGCCTAAACCAAAAGTAAACTTGAGGAAAAAGTCAAAAATTGATTTCGAGAAAATATAATGAAAATATGAAGTATAGACAATGAATTAATGCTTAATATTTATAGTATATTTTACTTTTCAAGTATATTTACAATTTAAATAAATTTAACAATTAGTATAATATATAATATTTACTATATTAATAATAAAATAATAATATTTATGATCATAAAATTTTACAATTATACATATTAATTACTATTAATTTAATAATTCATTCATTTAATACATAATTATATAATATCAATCTTATATAGATTTCTAACAAAATTCAACAACTAAACTAATATTAAAACGAAATTGTCAAACTAATATGTATAGCAGATGCTAAATTCTCTGAATCTTCTTCAATATCAATTAATTTACTGTAATTAGCAATTGTAATCCACTCTACAATAAAATAAATAAAATGGATAAACATATAATAAACAATAAAATGAATAAACATAACAATAATTAAATATCTGTTCTCCTTACTTTGATTTACTTTCGATTTATCTTCTATTTTTCCTTCTCTCAATTCTTTGATTGTAATTGACATATCCGAGTCATCAATCAATATTAACGGCCATCCTTTATCAATAAATGTTAATATTTCATCTTCACAGTTAGGCACATTACCAAGAATAACCCCGACACATTTACATTTATAATTAAATCCTTTTCTTCCTGATGCAATCCTATCAGCAAAGTTAAGCTTAAATTTAGACTCATCACCCCACATTAATTTATTTTTATCATTCCCTACTAGTAAAAAGTGAGTATGCCCATTTGTTAACATTTTAGAGGAGAATTTATCTGGATTAGGTTTAGGAAATTCTATCATAGATTCAGGAGCAATTCCAATTAGGTTTATGTTTTTTCTGATGCAAAACTTTTCGACTCCGGTTTGTATTCCTGAATCGATGACTAAAGCTCGTGTGTTAAATGCTGCTCTGCTTAGGCCTGCCATTAGCTTTCCTCTAATGTAAATGTTTAATATGATTGTTTAATGTTATTGTTTAATATGATTGTTTAATATGATTGTTTAATATGATTGTTTAATTGCTGGGAAATAAACATTACTTACTTATTTTTAGTATTAGCTCCGATTAATACAATAACTGGAGTTGGCTCATAAAACTTTAAATGATCTGCTATTTCGGTGACTCTCAACTTTTTATCATTTGGATCTTTGATTAAGCACTAACAATGTAAAATAATTATAATTAAGTTAATATAATTAAGTAAATAATTACAAGTTTTGCATTCTTTCCTCCGGGTACTATTACATCATGGAATGTAAATAATTCTTTTGATTCAAGATTTAAAAAGTTTTCCGTCATAAAAATCTTTGTTTTCTTTTCATCGTCTAGTTTCTCCCCTGCGTCGATTTCGATTCTGTTAGGGTTTTGTTTTTTGGGTCCTATATAATATTAAGTTAAGTAATATTAGAAATGAATTTTATATGTGAAATATTGTTACTTAGTTTGTCATCCATTTCTATTGATTCGTTGTTTTTGATGTTAACATTAAATGATACGTTTTTCTTTTTTTCTTCTGTTTGATTTTGTTCTTTTAAGTTTTTTAATTCATTAATTTTTGATGAATTCATTTTTTATTATTTAAATAAGTTATTAAAAGTTATAAAATATAATTGTAGTTATAATTATGTTTAATTTTTCTTTACAAGAATGAGAAATAATTATTTATAAATATCTGTGAAATATGATAATGATGAATTAGCAATTTAACATATTAAAATATATCACTTTTAATATTAATATAAATATAATCTTAAATTGATTCGTTAATGAATTATTTAAGTTTATTTAACTTTCTAATATTAATTAATATAAATAAAAATAAAACACTAAAAATATATTAATAAATACTACATTAATTGTAATTTTATTTATAATTTTCTAAGTCCTTAAGATCTTCATCAATCATTCTATTACTCCTATTATCATCTGTACTTTCACTTGCATATGATTGACTTCTATCCTTTTTACAACAAAATCCTGTTCTTAATGTGTCTCTTATTGCATTTTTAGTTTTAGTATTACAGCCATAAACCAATGCATAACATAGTCCTTGACAAGAAACAAAAAGTGTTTGAACTACACTTATCCAATGATATTCATATTGAAATAATATAAAAAATTTATTAACATAGCTTGGAAACATGCAAACTGTTTGTATTAGAGGGAATAAAGCAATTTTGTTAATATAGCCTCTTACTAATATTAATTCTTTTTCGTTGGTGTATTCGTCTTTAAGAGATTTTATTGTCGAATAAATAAAATACCAATTAAGAGATATAGCTAATAAGCTAAAACCTAAAAGTATTGCTGATACTATACGTACTCCAGTCGATTGGTCTAATTCTCTTGATAAATCTTGGTTATTAGTTAAATAAATTTTTGTTTCTGGGATTTCACCGATCCAACACCAATTTCCTATTGGTCCTAGATAATCTAAAAAGTATGCAACTAAACTATATAAAAGAGGAGTTCCAAATCCCATAGCTATATAACCAATTCTTTTAAAAGTATTCACATGTTCGGCATCATCTCTAAGAAGTACTATACTTTCATAAATTGCATAACCTATCATCATTGCCCATATAAATTGACTATTCTCAAACCATATCATTAAAAATGCTTGTGCTCTACATTTAACAGGGTCTACTGGATCTTTATCATCATTTATATAATACAAAACATAAGAAATACTATTTATCATAGAAGCAAATGAAAGATAAGAAGCTAGTTCAAAAGGCCATGTTCTTAAATTTTCGTAACATAAAAAAACTAATACTACGAATAAAGATCCTAACATACTAATTGAACATAAACATATTTCAATTATATAAATGGGTGCTAATGGTTCACTGTCTAAGTTATCCATCTCTTTTAATTGACAATATATAATAATTACTTAATTATAATATTAATAATATAAAAATTAGTTTTTTCTACAAAAGTTATATAAGTTGTATACTAAATATTTGCTTTTAATGCTTAATTCTTAATTCTAAATGCTTTAATAAATTTTGATAAACAAAACAATTATAATAAATTAATAATGTCCGGAAATATGTACTTAGGAAAGAATCTAGTAAATTGTTAATTTATAGAATTATTTATTATTAATTTGGTAATAGTACAACTCAAACGATCAAAATCTATCAAACTTGGCTCACGACTTAAATATACAAATCTTTTTAATGCGGCAACGACTACAGTAAATAATTAACTCGACTATTTTTACAATTAATTTCAAACATTTAACTCTTTAACATTATAGTATTCTTAAAGATAAGAAAAAAGTATTAGAGACAGAAAATAACAGCTACGATTACAAAATAAACGATTTAAATAATATAATTAATAGAATATCATGTGAAAAGTAAAATTAGTATTAATAAGTCATATAATCAATGTTAATTCATATTAAGTTTATAATTCATATTATAAATATAATTTTTTATTAATACAAATTAAAAAACATATCTTTTCATTAATACATTCAATGTTTGTAATTAATACGAAGGATCACTTTTCATCATTTGTATAAGATAATCATTATGTAATTTATATTGAAATAGTTGTTTATCATCCTTAATCTCAGCTCCGGCTGCTAATAATCTTAATATTATGTCTTTATTCCATTTTTGTGATTCTTTTATCATAGTTTTTAAATCTTTTCCAGTATTATAACTTTCACAGTTAATTTTGAATTTTTCATTTGTATACAGATGATAGATTATTAACTAAATTATTTAGTATATATCTTTAGTATGTTTAGTATAATAATAATTTACTTCTATTTTTTCGTTTTCAGGAACTTCTTTTATTGTTAGGTCTTTCTCTAAAAATGGGTCATTTATACAAAAATTAGGCACAAAGTATTCTGCACCATCTGAATCTTGTAACATATTAATACAATCACCAAGCACAATAATGTTATTTTGAGCTAGTAAACTAACTGATCTAACTATTTTGATTGAAATTAGTATAATATTACTATTATTATGTATTTTAATTAATAAAGAACTAACCTTCATCTAATAAACATGCATGTCGAATAGTTCTCCAAGTTGTTTTTGGTTCTCCTCTTGTTTTCCAAAACTCTTCACGTTTATTATTGAGTATATCGATTGGAAGATCACATTTATAACCTTTCATCCTTTTAATTCCAATACCTGAGTACCTTTCACCTAATAATGTATTATGAGTTATAAGTTTAAAGTAAAGAGCAATGAGTTATGTTTTAAAGTTATTTAAATACCTTCCCACTCTTCCATGTCTTTAAATTCTTCATCATTTTTTACTTTAACATGATTTTTGTTCTTATCATTGTTGTGAGGGTCAAGCTTTGTCGGAGATGATTTATTCATATTATTTTGTGGTCTGTTCTTTGACTTTACTGAATCATTATTTTCGCCAATTTCTGAACAACCTGCTCCCATTTAAAATTTTAAGTTTTAAAATTAAACATATAATTATAATTTATTTTTTTATTATGTGAGTAATGAGTAATGTAAAAATAACTTTTATTTAATAAATTGAATAGATAATTATATACAAAGTAAGCAAAGTAAGTAATAATTGAAAGGAACAAATCTAGATTATGCATCATTTATGATATAAATATTCTATAAGTATTCTTTTGAAAATAGTTGATAAAAGCATTTTAAGTTGTATTTTAACTTATATATTATTATATCATATAAATTATTCTAATTTTTATCTTATTTATAATAAATTAATTATAATTACTACATTTTCTACAATTAATACATTTACTACAATTAATTAATTACTTAATTAATTTTCTATTATTAAAAATGGGAAAATATGTTGAGGAAGATTGTAGTGATAAACTAACTTCATTCCAGCACTTCTTCTATAACTATGGGAGATTTCATGGAAATAGTGTAAATATCTTAATACATATTACTTGTATTCCAATTTTACTTATTACCGGATACAAACTCTTAGAAATGATTTCCTATGACCATTTAAAAATTCCTTATAATCTCGGAATAATATTATGGACATGGGCATTGGTTTGGTTATCAAAAGATGCTTTTTCAGGAATATTTACTACTATTCAATATGCTACAGTATTATTCTTTTTACATGGAAGAGACTTATCTTGCTCTGGTTATAGTAGTATGCAAATAGTTGCAGCCTTTCATATAGGAGCATGGATAATTCAATTTATCGGTCATGGATTATTTGAACAGAGAGCACCTGCCTTAGTTACAAATGTCTTATTGACAATTAATGCCCCTTTATTTGCTAATCTAGAAATATTTTACTATGTGTTTGGATATAGAGCTAAAGATTTAGAGTGTGCATTTACATATATTAAGAAGGATATTAAAGCTTTTCAAGAGTCGAAAAAACAGGATTGAAGAAGTTAGATTAGATTAATAAGTTTAATATTGATAATTAAAACTATTAATATTATTTGAGTTAAAACATAGACTATTTTATTAATATCAATCGTATATAAATAAATATTAAATACATTCAATTATTTACATACATGTATATTATTTATATATTCATAAATAAATATTTTATTAATTATATATCACATTATCTATTAAGATTCTATTTTCAACTGTAATAATTGACTTTTCTTTATCAAATTACTTTTATCCTTTCCTTTTTTCAATTTACTTTATTAAAGTCTTCCTTCTTAACATTCTTAATAAATATTGAGTCTATTCCTAAATCAGCATAGTCCGAATTAATTATTACTATAATTTAGACTATAATATTACTTAATACAAAATTGTTATCAATAACTTTGTCATTATCTTCTACATTAATTGTAGGAGAGAGATGAACATCTCTATCATAATTGCAACAAAGTTCAAAGTTTTCATATATTTTAGAGATTGTTACTTCATCGCCGTCTTTTTTTATTTCTAAGTTTTCAAATAGTTTATTTTGGTTAGGTTTTGAAAAGTATTTCTTTACGTTGTATTTAAAAGATGGAATAAAGATATTGTTTAGGGTTTCTTCAGTTTGTTCAAAATTCTAATAGGATTGATGGTAATGTTATGTTAAATTAAGTTAGTTAAGTTAAGTTAGTAATGTTGATTAATCAGAAAGTTTAAGATAATATATAATTAAGTATTTATTAGTAAAGTTTACCAGTAGCATTTTATTGAAGTACTCACTAATATTCGTTTTATGGTTATCATCTAGAGCAAATTCTCCTATGAAGATTGAATGTGATCCATCAGCTGAAGGGAATAAATAAGCTAGATCTCCTGTAAATTTATTCTTTAGAGGTTTGATTGATGACTAAATTTTATTTATTAATTAATAAATATACTTACTCCAATTTTATTGTATATTATATTTTGACCATCAATATCTAATATCACTGAACTCATATTTTCAATTCTTGTATTAATTTTTAAAACAGAAGTTGCTAACTCAGCAGCTGGTGAAAAATCAAGTTTTGGAGGTACTTGTACTCCTCTATGGTCTAAATCTATCTTTTCTAAAAAGTTTTGAGTTATTTCACAGTTTCCTTTACAATTAAGTAAAGTCTTCTTATTAATATTATTTAATTTTTCTTCATCAATATTTCCTAATAATTCATTTTGTATACTAAAATCAGATCTCATATTATTTAAAATGGCTAATAGAGGTAAAATGTTAATTTCAGCTTCATCATAGTCATGAGTATTTGTTTCTTCATGGTCAAGTGAAAGTGAAACAGTTAAATAATACTGAAGTGATAAGAAGAACTTAGACGATAATTTAAATCTAAAAAGTATTAAAAAAATGAATAATGAATAAAGCATAATTAATATCAAGTAATATAATTAATAGAGCATTTAATATAATAAAATTAACATACATTTTTGTTGACTCAGTCTTCTCCGATAACTTCTTACTCATCTTTACAAATCTTTCATCTAATGTATTCTCTAACTTCAACCATTTAAATTTATTCTTCTTAAATATATCTCTTATGTAAGCATTAACTTCAAAATCACCATCTCCATCTTTTTTTGCATAGTAAATATTAACTATAATTTCATCGAATATAAGATTATCACTTAAGTATTTAATTAAACTTTCTAATATAATGTCATAATTCTCGTAAAAACTCGTTGAGAAGTGATTGAGGTCTATTCGAAGGTAGTTATCGTAATTGACTTCGTAGCTTATAAACGCATATCCGGCAATGTTATTATCATGAAATATTTGTATTATTTTAGGATTAAGCCCTGTTAAATAGTTATTGAGATTTGGTTTTATTTTAAAGGCTATTTTTTGTAAGTCATTTACTGATTCTAAGTAGATGTTAAATTCGTCATTAATTTCTGTAATGTCTGTATTGAAGAAGTTGAATTTAAGTTTTTCTTGTGAAAATTCAGGTAATTTATTTACTGGAATGATCTAATTTGAATAAGTAAATAGGAAATTATATAATAAAGTTAAGTAAGTTAATATAAGTAAATTATATTAGTATTATTTTTACGGTTTTTTCTTTTGAGTCTGTTATAAGGACTTGTTCTTCTTGAATAGTTTTATTAATTGAGTCTTCGACTATTTTATTTCCTTTGTTATCTTTTTCTTTAGTGGGATCATCAATATTATTATCAGTAGGAATATGAACTTTATTTTGTTGATCGAGTTCAAGTTCTTTAGCTTTAAGTCTTTCTTGTTCAAGTTGATCTTCTTTTTCCTTTCCTATTCGCAATCTTTCATGCTCTAGTTGGTCTTCTTTTTCTTTTAGTAGTGTTAATCTTTCTTGTTCTAGTTGGTCTTCTTTTTCTTTTAGTAGTCGTAATCTTTCCTTTTCTTCTAAATCTTCTTTTTCTTTTTGAAGTCTGATTCTTTCCTTTTCTTCTAGTTCTTCTTTTTCCTTTTTAAGTAATTGTCTTTCTTTTACTTCTATATCTTCCTTTTCTTTTTGTAGTCTGATTCTTTCTTTTTCTTCTAGTTCTTCCTTTTGTTTTTGTTGTCTAACTCTTTCTTTTTCTTCTTTCTCGTGATCAGCTTTTATTTTGTCTGCCTTTTCCTTTTCAATCATTTCCAGTTTTTGTCTTTCTTCAGTTGAGTCATCAGGTTTTATTTTATAATCACTATGTAAATTCAGCTTTGCATGTGCATGTGTACCAAGATTATCTGATTTGTAATTCGGACTTTTATATGTATCATCTTTGTCAGAAAATTCAACACTTTCAAGTAAATTGCTATCTCTTATATTGTTTAAGTTTAGATTAATATTAGTATTGGACTTATCAAAGTCTTCACGATCTCCAAAATGATTAAAGCTTACTTTTTCTATTTTACTTTCTTGTAATTTGCCATCGTAGTCTTTGTTAAACTCATCTGGATATAATTCTTCGTCGTAATAATTGTTGACTTGGCCAATTTTGTCAGTTAAATTTGCATCATCCATACTATTTTTAAGTTTATTGTGACTCTTATCAGATTTTTTTTCATCGTGTATTTTTTCATACACATTTTCATCTTTCTTCGAAGTTACATCAATTACAATTTTTTCATTTTTTTTATCTTTAATAACTGGCTTATAAAAGTTAGCTCCTGTTTCTCCTTTATTTAGGTTGTCTTTTAAGAATTTATTATTATCAACAATCATATCAATCTTTTCTTTTACGGCCTTAGCCTCAGCTTCTTTATCATCATTTATTTTTATTTTAACTTTTTCTTTAGTTTTCAAGATAAATTTCGTTGCTCCAGCAAAAGCAGTTAAGGAGTCTTTAGTTTTTGATTGTTTTTCCTTTGATTCTATTTCTAATTTTTCTCTCTCATTAGGGAAATGATCATGAACATCCATATGATCACTAATTTCTTTGTTTCGTATTTCTATATCAATTTTCTTTTTCTTCTCGCTTAAGTTAAGTTTTGTATAGTTGTTATTTGGATTATCTAATTGATTTATATGTAAATATTTGAATATTGGAATATAATTATGTAACGATTATAAAAGTTATTAAGTAAGTTTTATAATCAATATTAACGATATTACTTTTTTGAGAGTCAGGACTTTGAAAATTAGTATGAGAATTTGATTTTTTACTTTGCATCTCAAAGTAGATCAAATCATCTAACATAATAAACTGACTAAATTTTTATATTATTTATATTATATTAAAAGTAAATAATAATAAGTCATGTTAATATTAGACAATTAATAAAACAATAAAACTTACCAATTCTTAATATTATCCTGCATCTCTTCATCAAATGGTATAACAGTCTTATAATACTTTCCCTTTTCAGTATCTCCTTCTGACATACAAATTAAAAATGGATCTGAGTTCAAAGCAAATCTAAAGTACTTACTCAAAATAGTACTATTAAGGAAGTCAGTATCATTTTTCATCTAAAAATATTATGTTGTTTGTAATAAGTAAATATATTTACCTTAACAAGATAAAGTTTATCATAATTAAACATTTTATATAAATCTTCCATGTTATATTTTTTAACTTCTAACTGGTAAGAACTTATTTCTCGTATTTTGTGGAAGTTGTAAACGATATTTATACAAAGAGCTCTATAGTTTTTAATTGCTATTATTATATCTTGTAAGATTTTATCAGTAAATTCATTGTTCTTTAAATATTCAGCAAATTTCTTAAGGAGGATGATTGCTTTTTCTCTTGAGTGGATTTCTTTTGAAAGTTTCTAAAAGTTTTATGTATGTTTAAATTGTTGATTCAATATTGTTAAATAAATTAAGTTTATTTGTTATTATTTTAGTAATTATTACATTTAGAACTTCTAGTAAAACACTTAAATTTTTTAATTCATAATCACAGTAGTTATTTCTAACAGATGAATCAAGTTCGGAAACTATATTTACAAATGTTATCTTGTATGATTCTGTAACGGCGAGTTCTCTCCAATACTTTGGTATATTACTATTATACTTATCAAATATATTCTCATAATTTTTATCCTCTTTATCAAATGCATTTGATTTATGAAGGCTATTCGAAGAGATATAATTATTCCTAATTTGTTAGTTTATATTTAATTTTACTTTACTTGATGTCTTAGTACTCTATTAGCTATATTTTATAAATAAGTAAATTAGTTAAATTTAAATTACCAATATCATTTCTGGGATGATCAACATTTCTTGCAAACTTATCTTGAGCTATAAAACGATTATTCCAGTTCATCTGAGTATTATTAAATTTAATTGAAAATTAAACCTCTCTTTGTTGATTTATTTCTTTTTCCTTTGATACATGATTGTTACGTTTATTTTGAACGAATCTGACAACATTCATTTAAATTAATTAATTATAAATTAATAATGTTATAATATTTAATTAAGTTATTGAAAATTATTATATACGTGAGTAAGTTATAAAATATTTAAAAAAAATAATTAGTACTAAAAGTATAATCGTTTTTTAATAATAATAATTTATTAATATTTCAATTTGTATCAATAATATCATATAGTATTAATTATTATAACATATTTATTACAAAATAATATAGAATATGTTACAGGCATAAGCTATTTAAAAGTAACCTTGATTTAGGAAAACTATAACAACTGTGATATCATCGACAACTTCATCCTCCTATAAAAATATTAATAATTATTAAACAATTAAAGATTAAAAACTAAACAATTAAATAATATAATTACAATTTGCCAGCATTTTAGTGATTCCTCCACAACTTTATCACAGGCCCCTTGTATATCATTATTAAGATAGTAAGGATTAACAATTTCCATAATACGAATGTTTGATAAGAACTCCCAAACACCATCTGAAGCTATGACTAAGTACTTTGACCCAGCATCAATTTCAGCTTCCATAATTTCTATAACAGTAAGTTTAAGTTTAATTAGTTTGATATGATATTAAGTAAATTTAATACCTGGAGTAGATATAACTCCGACACTTTCGCAGACAAAGTCTCCTATTGATCTGCTCATAGCTAGTCCTGGGTAGTTTTCATTTTTGAGCCAAACTCTGTATGGTCCGTTAGGTTCACCATTCTCTTCTAAGAAAGTAATGTTTATAAGTATGTAAGTAAATATGTTATGGATAATTTAGTTATATAAAGTAATATAAGTTGTATAAGTAAATCAATTATATATGAAAAATCGAAGAACTGTATAATGCATATAACCATATAATATAACCATATAATAAAGTATAAATCTTAATATAAATTACCTGTACATCGCTCAACTCTTCCATTTTTACCCATAATTCTTTTTAATTCATCATCTAACTCTGGTTTATGATCTCTTGAAAGAGGTTTAATATTCCAGTTAATACTATTATCTAAAATTATGATTATGATTATTGTTAGTAAATATTAATATAAAATATTATATAAATATAGTTATTATGTTATTGTTATAATCATTTAATATATAACTATTATTACTATTTTTAGTCTCTGTAACCAAAATTGCTCTTGAGTCACCTGCATTAAAACATATAATCTTTTTCCCAACCAATAATACTGACACTGCAGTAGTACCACTAAAATTCGAATCAAAATGTGTAGTTAGTAATCCATCTGAAACTTCAGAATAAGAATTTTTCACAATTTGATGACTGTATTCACGTAATTTCTTATAGATAATTTCATGTGATAAGTTCGACAAAAAGTTATCTTTAGTGTTATTATATATTTCTAGTTTTTCTGTTGCGGTTTTGTTCTTACTACTAGTATGTAAGTGTGCTTCGATATATTTGTCAATTCTTGAAAAATAGTTAGTAAGATTTTGCTTGACGAAATTAGAAACGAGATGGCCGTTAATACCTAAAAATGTCGTTATATTACAAAATGAAATTTATATAATGCAATTTATATAAGGCAATTTAATTAAGGAATTTATTGCTTACCATGACCATCATAAACTCCAAAGAAGTGAACATCTTCCAAATTAAGGATTTTCTGAACTGAAATAAAGCTATCTTGGTTTACTTTCCTTCGTCCATCATATGTGTTTCCTGGTCTTGACTTGGTACCTACTAATCTTATTTGAGTTTTTGCTCTTTGTTTTTCTAGATCTAACTTCTCCTTTTCTTTTGATTTTATTGAAAATATGTTGTTGGTTGTAATATTATTACTATCCTTTTCTTTATCCTCTTCTATATAATTAATTAATAAAATAAATAAATAAATGATTATTATATTGTTATAATCACACAATACCTTTATTTAAATTATACTTAGGTATAATAGATAACCTTCTCTTTTTAACATTATGATTAATTGGTATTAAATCTTTCTTTGATCCTGAATTAGTAAGCTTATCGGGTCTTCCTTCTCTATCTGTTTTATCCATTGACTTAAGTTCAACTGATCTGCCGATATTTATATTATCAGTCTCATTAGAACTTATTAGGTTATTACTACTTGTTTTCTTTGAGTTGGATAGCTCTCTGTATTTTTCTACCATTTTATGTTTTATTTTTGAAAAATCTATCTCGCTCTTATTTGTTTTTTTAATAGAAGGGCTAGCTCTTTCATCTGTTTCTGATTCTCTATTATTATTGTTGTTGCTGAGTCCGTTATTTAGTATTAAGTTTGGATTTAAACTTGGGAGGTTGAATTTTTTATCGTTTTTGTTTGAATTTAGACTGTTAAAATCAACTTTCTTTGTCATTGTCATGTAATTATTTTTATTAAAGTTATTATAAGACTGATTTTGTGTTGTATTTGAATTTTGATTATTTTTATTTTGAATCATTCTTATTAACTCTGATTTCGAAATCATCTTCAAATTAGAAAGAGTCATATTTTTCGTATTTTCAATTGAGATACCTCTTAGATTAATATTCGAATTTGATGAATTTTTAGTAAGACCATTATACGATGTCGAATGCAAATTATTCTTTCCTTTATATAAATTAAGTGGACTATTATCATTGGAAAAATTCCTTTTCATATTTAGATTATTACTACCTAATGAGATTAAAAGTAATTAATTATGTTAAACAATTTAATTACTTTTATGAACACTTGTAACGAAAGGAGGCCTCTTTGTTGGTGTATCATTATCGAAGTTATTATTATTTAGTCTGTTTAAATATTTATTACTTTCGCTTTTTCTAGAACTTTTATATGAGTTGTTTACTTTAGATTCATAGATAGTTTAATATTTTTTTGAATTTCTTGGTACTCGTCTTTTGCAAAGTAGTTTTGCATTTTTATAATAATAGTTAAGTAATTATATAATTAATAAAATTTAATATAAAAATTAAAAAATTAAACTAAACTAAATATAACTTGCAAAGTATAAGTAATAAATTAATAAGTATAAGTAATAAATTAATAAAAAGTAAATTAATTTTAAATGAATTGAGTGTTATTATCAGTAAGTAATGAATGCTATAGTTAGTAAAAGTTATCATAGTAAGTTATACTAATAATAATTATTAGTTACTTAGTTACTAAAGTTTTAAATTTAACAATTTAATTACTAATTCTAATACTTAATAATATAATACATTAAGTTTATATTATAAATTATTATAACTATCTTTAATATATAATAACTTAAAGCTTATAAATAAGGATAATTATATATAAAATTACAATAACTATATAAATAGGTTAAATAGCCCAAGAAAAACTCTTATTTACAGGATAAACGATTTCTTTATTATCATTCCAGAGTCCTTTAATTGAAATAGCTTGGAAATTAAAGCATCATCTGTTGTAAAACTTATATGTTTATCATAGTTTAATAATGTATTCTCATCTTGTCTAACCATAATGAACTTCTTTATCTTTGGCTTTTTATCGAATTTTTTATTTAATATATTCATTTTATCATCACTTAATGAATGTCTCTCACATTTTTTGAGCGTCTGGCCATAGTAAGAAGGTGGAACTAAGTTTGAATTATTTTCATTTTGCGTATTTGTAGTAATCATAGTAATAAATTATAAATTATAAAGCTTCCAGTATTTATACATTTTAGCGCCAAAATTTAGTAAAGTTAATTTTTACTATTGATGTTTACGTTAGGTTAGGCAAGTACTCGTAGTGTACTATACCACTAGAAATAGCCTCACCATCTTTGTTTAACTTAATTAATTAAAATATTAATTATTTTGTTTTTATAATATTGTTTATTAATGTATTTAGCATTTTTATATTTATGTATTATGTATTTATGTATTTATTTGTTTCTAATTTATATGTTTATTTGTTTATTTGTTTCTTATATAGGGGATTGGGGATTGGGGATTGTGGATTGGGCCCAATCCCCAATCCCCAATCCCCAATCCCCTAAGTATTTAATATTATTAGTATTAATGCAGTTTTATTTATATACTTAATTCATTTGTAATTATAAATAATTTTAATATTATTAATATTATTTATATATATATAATTTTCTTAATTAATAAATTTCCAATGGATCTCCAACATATTAAACTAAATATTAATAAAAATCAAACATCAAAATTATTAAAAAGTAGCATTAAAGATAGAGACAACATCAAGAACAAAGACTCAAGAGTTAAAAAATCGAATAAGGATTCAGATCTAACTATTACCACCTATAATACGTTAAATCAAAATAATACTTTATCATCAAATAGAAAGACTAATTTAACGGTCACAGAAGTATATCCAAATGTTATATTTACAAAAAGACCCAGTAATATCTTTAAATTGGATTTAGAAACTGTCCCTATTGTAAAAAGTACAAATAATATTATTATCAAAAACGGTAAAAATAAAAATAACAATCCGCAATTTCATAAAGGTAAACTTAAAGAATCTAAACATGCCCCAAAACAAAAAAATCATAATAAAAGTAACGAAGAAAGCAAAGAAGAAAGTAAAGAACATGAACAAATTAGTAGCAATTGCGATAGTGATGATGACAGCGATGAAAATGCTGATACGATAAACGCAAAAACAATTCAAAGTGATAATTTACATAAACAGAAGAAATCATCAATATTTTGCTCATATAAAAGCAGTAGCTTATCACCAGAAAAGGAATTAAAAGATTTTAGAAATTTAAAAGAATTAAAGGTAGAAAAGGCTGTAAAGGATCCTAATAAAATATCTGAATTTGAAAGAATAAAAAAATCTTATAAAGAAAAGATAAATCTTTACCAAAAATATAAATCGTTTAACACTTATAACTCAGA
>Ga0100378_1002420_pt1 | contig 18588 bp, 16 predicted proteins | sample CryGeymeta201502_FD_81535 | JGI IMG/M metagenome (GOLD analysis project Ga0100378, IMG submission 81535) | Groundwater microbial communities from Crystal Geyser aquifers in Utah, USA - Crystal Geyser metaG 2015-02 | ecosystem: Environmental > Aquatic > Deep subsurface > Groundwater | place: USA...
ATTTTGGGGATTGGGGATTGGGGATTGGGGATTGGGGATTGGGCCCAATCCCCAATCCCCAATCCCCAATCCCCAAAATTATTGTCGTATTTGAAAAATATTTATTATAATATTGGTATTAATAATATTTTATAATATAATGTTTTTAATTTACTTTAAATACATTTTTTATAATTCTTATTATTAATATTGTATGAAAATTATGTAATAAAAATTAATTATATTAAGGTTCACAATAAATTAAGAAGAAATAAAATATATTTTCTGAATTAGAAACACTTTATTATTTTATTTTACTTTGTTTAGTATATAAATTAACTATAAGATTCGAAATTTAACGCACATTTGTTAAAGCCATCAAAACCATCGTAAGTTTAAACCATTAAGTTATATTATAAAAAATATTAATAATTAATTTTAAATTAAACACAACAATTAATTCATACTAAAAATAATTAGTACCAATACCAATATACTACTATAATTATTTAATATCAACAAAAATTATAATCAAAATATTATTAATAATGCTATTCTATTATAGAAATAATAAACTAAATATATACTTAACTAAAAATATTGATATTTTCTAATTCGTATGATAATCCGCAAAATCTTCAAGCAAATCAAAATTCTTCCTCATAGCTACATCTTTTATTAAGTCTTTTGTTATTTTTTCATTATATTCTTTCTCTAATTCATCTATAAATCCTTCACACTTTTCTGGCTTAGTAATATTTATCGATTTCATATTGAATCTAAAGAAAGTTCTTTCATCCTTATTAAATACATGTTTTTTTAAAAATATTGCTTCAAATTTCTTTCTTATATCATAGTCGATACTAAGATTCTTTTCTATAATGCTTTCACATTTTTCTAGTAATTCATACTTTGCCTTATATTTCTCTACATTTTTAAGGAAACATCCTAACATAAGGAAGTACGGAGATACAACATATTTTTGTCTTACTCTTGGCTTTGAAATTTTATCTTCGTCATTCTCTTCTATTAATCTTTTGAAGAAAGGATGTTCTTCAATTATATTTTTATATTTAGAGTATGTATCCTCCATAGTGTTTAAATTCTGACGTGTACTCATTAGATCAATTAAATTTTTTTGAGATTCTAAAATGTCTCTTACTTTGAAATCTACAGTTTCCATCTGTTTCTTTTTAGAAAATTTAGTTATTCCGTATTTGGTTTCCGCCACACTTCTCCTACGATTCTCACCCCGAGTAAAATTTGTATTGTTACCGTTATTATTATCATTATTGTTATCGTTGCTCATTATTACTTTTCCCGGTTGAATCTCATTATTTGCGTTGGAGTTGATTAATTCAGCCTCTTCAGTTTTATTTTGCTGATAATTAATTATATCATTTTTACTATCTTTGCCTTTATCTCTCTCTAATAATAATTATTTAAAATAAATAATACTTTTTTTAGAATGTTCGATATCGTTTGTAATTCTTTGTAAGGCAATATTGTTTCTATTATCAAAATGACCTTCAATTTTATTCTTTTCTTCAATTATTTGAAGTTCAACATCAGTTTTTGTTCTATTCTTATAGTTATCTAGTTTTTCTAGTTCATTATACTCCGCTTGTTTTTCCATATCATCTTCATGGAATTTGAATACTGTATTAAGTAAATCAGCTCTTAAAAAATAACTTCTATATAAAAATGAAATAGCTTGACCAGCTAAGGCAAAAATACCCCAAAATCCTCCTATTTCTCCTAATATATCTTGTAGTAAAACGTATTTAATATTGATAATGCTAATTTTTCCATAAACTTTAAAATGTAAAGTGCATCCTACTTGATTTGGATCGTTTCCTTCAACACTATTTATAATAACATCTTTTATTGTATAGTGTGCACTATCTTTCTCTTCTGAGTCAAACCAATTTTTCCTTATTGTAAATTTAACGATTGTTTTCTCAACAATTATATTGTAAACCAAAGGTAGTCCAGTAAGTTTATCTCTAAAATCTAAATTATATAGATCGAAAGACTCTGAAACGATCGTTGGATTTTTTGGATTAATCTCGATTTGGGGAGTTATTAAAAGAAGTCTTGGATAAATATTATTTGTTATTTGCTTTGAAATAGTTGATGCTAGTGTTCCCATGGTTATTGGAGTATTATCTAATAAAATATGAATGAAAAATAATTTTTTAATGAATAAAATTAAATATTACAATTAGGATCATTTGTGTTATTGAACGTATTATATTTCGAAGTTGTTGATAATAAATCTGTAAGGGTTTGTGTAGAACCTGATATTACCCCAGTTGAAGAGCCAGTTGCTAAATTTTAGTTATATAGTTACTTGTTCCTGACCCTTGTGTAGATCCGGGTGTAGACCCTGGTGTTGATCCTTGATTACTTCCTGGAGTAGAACCGGGTGTTGTTCCTGGCGTTGATCCTGGAGTACTACCCGGAGTAGATCCTGGTGTAGTTCCTGGCGTTGATCCAGGGGTTGATCCAGGGGTTGATCCTGGAGTACTTCCACCAGGAGTTGGAGCCGCTGATGGTGCTGTCCCTCCAGGAGATGGAGCTGGAGAAGGGGCTGTCCCTCCAGGTGAAGGAGCTGGAGAGGGAGACGTTCCTCCTGGCATAGTAGGTTGTAAATTTCTTAAAGCTAAATATTAAAATTTTAATTTACTTGAGTTAGAAGTAGTAGTGCCATTTGGATTATAAGTATCAGGAATATATAATGAAAGTGATGAAATAAAATTAGTTACTGTTATATCATCATCTTTTAATGTTGCACTAAAATTTTGAGGAAAGCAAAAAGAATAAGTTTGAAATATATCTGTAATATTCTTTGAACTCCTAGAACTATATGAACTAAGTTTTATTTCACTTATATTTTTTTTATCACAACTTCCAACAAGAAAATTCTTAATAGATTGATCATTTATTGAACAATCAGTACATGCAGCAACGACACTTGATAGAGAATTTATTTTTCCATAATCAGTAGTACTATTTGCATAAATTTTAGAATCTCCTTTTGGTGCATAGAATCCCAGAGAAATAAAAGGATTTGTCTGATTTATTGTAATTGAATCAAGACCAAATTCTTGTCCTAGACTTATTGTAGGATTTATCTCCGAATACCAATCAATAAAAAATTGCTTAGGCAAATATAAACAAAGAAAGACTATCAATAATGTATTAAGACTTCCTATCACAGATTTACTTGTTTCTCTTCCCTTTATTGAATATTTTATATCTTCTCCATATAAATCTATAATTGAAGCATGATGCATAAGTTGGTCTATTATAGAGTTATTCTCTTTTACCATTTTTAGTTTTTATTATATTATTTAAAAATCAAATAAATAATAAAATAAACGATTCTAAATATAAATTTGTAAAGAATAAATAATAAATTAAATAAATAAATTATCTAAGATAAAGTATGTCCTTCTTAATCCTGAAAGTCATACTTATGAAGAATAATAATATCATTATGAAAATAACATTATAAGAGTTTATCAATATAGTAGTTATTTTTTATTATTTAATAATTAACTATTTATTAATTAAAACCTACTTTTATTATAAAAAATAACCAATACTATGGGACAAACAGATTTATTCGACGAAAATAGTAATTCTGAAACAAATTATACTAGAAAAGGATCCTCGAATATTCTTGTTTATAAAATTTCTCAAATATTGACAGAAATAATTGAAGATAACAAAGAAACTAATATTCAAGAAAATTTTAGCAATAGAACTAACTTCTTTACAAAAAAGAAACCGAAAATTACAATACTAAAATATTTAGAAAGAATAATTAAGCACACAGGTATAGAACAAGGTACACTCATATCATCTATTATTTACCTCGATAAAATAGCAAATAGTAAAGGAATTCTACTAAATGAAAATAACTTACACAGGTATATTATTTTATTAATTCTATTTAGATTTTTACTTACAAGTATTCTCATTTCAATTAAATTTAATGATGATGATTACTTCGACAATAAATTTTACGCTGATGTAGGTGGAATAGAATTAGAAGAAATTAATTCGCTTGAAATAGAGCTTCTTGATTTATTAGATTGGAAATTATATATTGATAAAGAACTTTATGGACAATATCAAAGTTACTTTGAAAAATATAATATTAATTTAGAAGAGTTATGTATAAAGAGTCAATTATGCTTTTAAGATTAAATTATTGTATAATATTAAGATAAAGAATAGAATAAATATTTATTAAAAAGATGTAAGTTAATATTAATAATATGAACTTGGCTTAATTGTTTAATTGTTTGTCTTTTAGAAATAATTTTGCATTTATTTTATTAATAAAGTTATTTAATAATTATTAATTAATAATTATATTACATAATTATAATAATTTAAGTTATATTATAAAATAATATACAATATAATATGGACATGATCAATGATCTCATTGTGATTAGTAAAATATTTAAAAAATAAGTATAGAAATACAGTGTCAGTATTTGCTAGTGTTATAAAAATGCTTTAATTCCTTATAATACCTTAATTTAATTAATATTTGTAGGTTTTTAGCTTTATAATTATATTATTATCGAAATAATATTACAAGTTTGCAAATATAATTACATTTTAAAAATAACAATAAAGGATTATAATTTATAATTATATAATTTATTTAAAATATAATAATTATTATTAAAGATGACTGATGATGATAATAATAGCAAATTTAAGTTACTATCTCCAAAACAAGAAAGAGGAAAAAATAAAAGAAATCAAAAATCGAATGATACAAACAATCTAAGTAACCGTGATACCGACTTTAAAGCAAAAGAAGAAGGAGATATTATAAAAGTTCCTAGATGTACCTATGCAAATGATATCAAAGTAAAAAGCACATTTTTCTTCTGTCAGTGCTCAAGTGAAGATTTTTACCCAGTTTGTAAAGCATGCGCTGAATCTTGTCACGCAGATCATAAGCCAGGTCTAAAACTCACAGGTGTTTACATATGTCTCTGTGGAAAAAACAATCATGTAATAACAAGTGAAAATAACAAAAGGTTTCAAGATAAGAAAATATCACAACATAATCAATGTTTCTACTCTCAGTTTATGAAAATTACTCCAAGCAGAGGATATTTTAGGCTAGAGAAAGATGGCCAAGAAACGATTTTATGCAGTGTGTGCGTTACTTACTGCTTGGATAAAAGTGACACTTCGGAGCTTTCCCAAATCGATGATGATGAAGATGAATCACAATTATACTGTGAATGTTCAAAGCATTATGAAAACAATATTATTAATTTAAATGTTGATTTCCTTGAAAAAAAGCACTTTAGAGACCATTTTCAGAACTTTAACTTTAATATACTTGCCAAGAATTATGTCTCAAAAGAGAAGTATATAGATTTTCTAGTTACCAAAATTATGGATTATGACCGAAAGCAAAATTCAGAAACTAGTTTTTACTTCTTTACAAATGTATTTGTACTCAAAATCCTTACTCTATACACTGAGTTTAATAATCCTAATACGAATAAGTTTTTCCATATCTCCTCTTTTTTAAAAGAGTTCAAAACAGATACCTTACTCAAACTTATTTCATTTGAAGAGCCTCTTACTATGTTAAATGAAATAACAGCTCCAGATTTTGTCATTTCAAAGATGTACTTCACAGGATTAATCTTTAACTACTTAATAAAATCATTTTACAATCTTCATAATATTTTATTCAAAAATAAGGCTATATTGAATATGAATGTATTTCAAAGAGTTATTTATTTGCTTGATAGTAAGCATTTTTATCAATTTAATCCTAAGAAGGACTTTGTAGTTAAGCAGGATATAGTTTTTACTGATTTTGCAAGTATAGTCTTAGACCAATATGAAAATATTTTAAAACTTAATGACAATATCAACCTACAACATGAAATTTTAGAGAATGTCTTCCCAATATTTACTGAAATCTTCAAATTTCTTATTAAATACAATATTATCTCAAAAGAACTTAGAATGAAGTATTATGAGTTAGTCCTAGATACCTTTGTCGTAATAGAGAAATCAGAACATTATTTTGGCTCTGAACTAAATATAATGAAAGCTTTATTCTACTCACTTGTTTATATTAATGATTTAAACTTTATGGATTACATAAGAACAGGAAATGAAGACGAGACCTTAGACTGGAAAAAGAAATTTTGTTTCCTTCCATGTGCGGAGTCTGATACAATTTCAAAAATATTCGTTAAGATTATAAATAAAATAAAAAGAAACAATGATTTTAAGAAAACTCTTAGGTTTGATGGTTATATAACTAAGATATTAGAGTTATTAATTGGAAAAAGTGATTTATTCACAATAAGTATTGAAAATCTATATTGCCTTACAAGACTTGATATTAAAATGATCGACAACTACCATAGCAGAGAAGTCCCAAAGAAAATCCTAATTGGTGATAAAGAGAAGCGCTACTATGATGATATAACTAACATCGCAATGAGAATGGCAGATAATAACAGAAGTTACTTTGAATATAGATGCAACTACTTAGAATATGTAAGGGTAGCTAATGAAATTTTTAAAGATTTCGAAACCTTTTTCGAAGCAGAAACAAATAACATGACAATTAACTTAAAAAATGTTTATTACATCTACGCAGATAATATTTCTATTGATGCTGAAGTCACTTCTAATATTTACTGCATGCAAAAAGTATTTAAGTACACAACATTTATTCAAAGAATAAACGAATTCCTACATATCTACTCAGAAGCCAAAATTATTAACTATAGCTCAAACAGGGGCGAGAACTTCATAAAGATTAGCGATCAATACTTAAAGCTTATACTAAATTTCTTTAGTGTCTACTTGTTTAAAAATAATGAAGGGATATTCCTTATTGAAAGTTTAGATGGTGAGAATATGGCAAACACTTTCTTTGATGTTAAGGAAGATTTTTTTAACTTTATGAAAATACTTAGTTATACTTTCTTTACTAAGACAGAAGCAGATTACAAAAAGGAGAATTTTGCGTTTTACTTTTCAGTTTTTAATACTTTTATGAAGCAGATGTATTTTGATGATTCAGAACCTATTGAGACATTGTTTATTAACTTAGAAATTTTAAGCAAGATTATCAATATTAACAAAAGATGTATTAGGTTTGTTTCCGTAAAACTTTCGATTTTGTTCAACACTATTGAGTGTGCTTTAGATAAGTTAAGAGAAATCAGAAACTGCCATACTTTAAATAGGTATATAGTCGACTGGATTATGGGAAGTGAAGATGAAAAAGAAGCTATTTCTAATGAATTAAATAAAGGCCAATTAGCACGTAAGTTCTTTTTTTAATAATTTTTAGTTATAACAAAATTTGCAAAAAATTACTTTGCTTTTCTTAATGAAATTATCAAATATGATTTGTTTTTCCTTGGATTAGTAAAGGTAGAAGATTTCATATTCAATTTAAAATCAATAGATTTCATGATTAAGTCAGACATCCTTGATAAAATTCCTATTACACTTAAAATAGAAATGATGCAACTTTACTTGTCACTTAAGCTAAATTATAACTTTGTTGCAATAGATATTCACTATCAGCTTGATAACTTGTATACAAAATACAAAAAACCTGGAGGTACACAATTTTTGTTTGATAATCAAAATCTATCAATGCTTAACTTGAATAAGATAAAAGATGAAGAAAAATATAGCTTTGAAAAAATAAGAAAGAGATACGATAATATGATATTCTACTTGCAGAATTTTTCAAAATACTTTAAAAGTTTAGCAAATTCCATAAAGTCTCTAATAAAAAAATTAACTGTTCTATTCTCATTTTATGAATTTTGCATTGTAAGACCAATTAACATTTTGATTAACAGATACCTAATCAATGATGAAAATATAACTGGAATAGAAAGCTTTTCTATTTATCAACTTACATTAGAATTCCTTAAAGTTACTATATTCTTTTATGAAAATATTGAATTGATTAATAATACTTATAATATCGAAGATGAAATGGAAAAATCTATTTTAAACAAAAGAAATTTACTAAACTATGAAGAAATATATGTAAGTTGGGGTTTAGATAAAGAAATTTTAGATCATTTTAGTGAAGATGTAAAGAATTTATCACAAAATATCAAGTATTTCGAGCTTCATAAAATCATTGGTATCTTTAAAAAAACTATAAACATCGTTGGTGGTCTTGATCTAAACCCTGCAGAAGACGAAGTTAAGAAAAACGACGATTATAATTTCACTTCTTTTTCAAATTTTCTTAATACAGGTCAAAATCTTCTTAGTAGAGGTCAAAGTTTATTAAATTCTGGACTTAATGCAGGGCAAGGCTTACTTGAGTCTGGACAAGGTCTTCTAAGTAGAGGGATAGGAATAAAAGATGTAGGTAGTTTAGTTGAAGGAGGTCTTGATCAAATGAAAAATCTTATAGGAAGAACTAAAACAAGAATAATGGGAACAATATCAGGAAAAATAAAGCTAACACTTACTGAAAAGCAAATAATTACTAATATAGAAGATTTCCTTATTACATATCGTAAGAAAGTAGATGATTCGTATGGACCGAAATTGTCTCTAATTCAGGTTTTAAATAATAACTCAGAGTCAGATGAAGAAATTGATCTTGATTTAGAACTTTATTCATACTTAACATCTAAATTCTGTGAAGAATTAAATCCTAATAATATTGCTAGATATAAAAAGGCTAGCTATCAAAAAAGACAGCTTCATGAGTTAAGTATTGACAATATGCAATTACAGAATATGTGGTGTCTTAATTATTTAAATAAGCTGTTTTATAATAATTCTGAAAAATTCCAAGGCTTAATAATGAATGAGATGGAGGAAGATGAGAACGACTACTTTTTAAAGTTCCTTTGCAAAGATTTAATATTTTCATGTTTAATTAATGAAACTAAGAAAAATTATGATTTAGATCCATTTGTACCAGTTAATTTTGACGGTCTAACTACTGCAAAAACTTTTAAAGAAACTTATTCATTTGAAATACTTAGCATGTGCATTAAATTTCTTCAAAACTTATGTGAGAATCACAATCAATATTTTCAAAATAAGTTATTTGATTTGGACTTTTGCGATTTAATTCAACCTAAGGAAGTGATTAGTTCTCGTGATCAAGCTCCAACAACAACTCTAAATAAAAAATCAACATGGGGTGTTACAAATACTTCAGGCGCTGGTCAAAAATCATTTTTACTTTCATATAAAAATTCAATGAAATCGAGCACCAAATCTGATGCTGAACAGAAGAAGTGGTTATTAAATAAAGAAGCAATTAATAAGGTAGAAAGTGACGATGAAATGGATGTAAGTAAAGATGAGGTAGTAACTGCTGCTGAAAATCGTAAATCTTCTACTTTGTCTAAGCAGGATATCAGAAAGTTAGGAAAAAACATCTTACAAAAGAAGAAATACAGCTTTTTCAATTTTATATGTCTTAATATGAGGATAATTTTACATCAAATGCATTTGAAGTCAACTGATATTCTTTATGAAAATAGATTAAATAAAACTTACGACAATGTCAAAGATATTTTCAAAAAATTCTGCGACTTACTTATTGAAATGATACAAGGTATCAATGAAAAGAATTTTGTCAATTTTATTCATAAACTTCCAAAATCAGTCAATCCTGATGAACATAACTACATATCAAATGAAATATTGGAGGATAACTTTATGTTTGTTTCACTTCTTGGAGAAATTCGTCATTTTGTTTTTGGAAAAGAATATATGTTCGATCAGATGACAATTGACATAAAATATGAGATATTTTTGATAATAACAAATCTAATAACTAGCGAGGTCGCACCTTCTTACTTAACTATTTTGAAACTACTAGTAGCAATGCTCCCACCAGATGAAATTATAACACTAATCGCAAGTTACCTTAAAGCTCTTTATGTCAGATATATTTTAGATATAAGTTATAGTGATAAAAACTTCTTACCGGAATTTAACTCTTTAGAGTTTACTGAAGAAAACTTCCATGAAATCTATGCAGAATTTAAAACAAATATTAAGATCTCAGAAGATCCGTACTTCAGATTAAGTTCACAAATGTACTTATTTTTAGTTATACTTGGTAATCTCCAAAATGTTCCAGAAGCAAAGAGAATATTAGAGCTTGAAAATCAAAAAATTATATTTGAATATGTAAGTTTTGATGTAGTTGATGAGAATTTTATGGAAAAAGCTAAAACTTATGTGACAGATTTCTTTGCAAATCAAATAAGATCTTTAGGACTAGGAAATCAAATAGTAATTAGAAAGAAGAAGAAAATTTACAGTCATTTTAATAATGAAATAATAGCCTCAAAGTTTTTTAATAGAGTTGTTAGATCTTGTGAATTTTTAATAGCTCATAACAAAGGAGATAAAGATGAAGAAAATGACTCAAATGACAAGACATTAAAGAAGATCTATTTTATTATCAACCCTTACGTCTACCTAATTTCAGATAATAATATTAATACCTTTTTTGATTTCGTAGACAGGAAAACCTCAACAAGCAAACTTAAGGCATTATTAGATAAACTTGATACATTTTGCCAAGAAGTCAAGTTCAAGAAAGAAAGACTCGGCGAAAACCCTAACTTAAAATGGATGCTTGATATTAACTATAAAGATGTTGACTTTATGAATTTTATTTTATCAGTAATTATCAACTTGATCTTACTTGCTTTTCTTGAAGGAGGAGATTTTGAAAAGACATCATATTTTAAGACCATCACTTTCATCATTTACTTACAGATATTTATTAATATGGCTTATACTGGAATTTTCCTTTTCTCAAAGTATAAGTTTTATCTTATTATCGAATATGAAAAGTTTGAAGCTGGTGGTGTTATGAATTTCATACAAAAAGCCAAAGTAAGTGTTATAGATTGCTTTTTACTTAATGATGAAATCAGTATTATGCTCTTAAACATTTTAATTGGTTATCTATGCTTGACTACATCATTTACTACTTTTTTAGTTTCGCTCCAGCTTTTTACAGTTATTAAATTTGTACCTACTATCAATGAAATCGTTATTGCATTTAGAATTAGATTAGGTCAGCTTATGTCTATGATAGGCTTCTTAGCAATTATTATATTCTTCTATTCAAATATTGGATTCTTCTTCATCAACTCTGAGTTCAATACTGTTCTAGATGATGTAATTATAATAGATTAACTTTAAATAACTTTAATTAATTAACTTTTAGGGTGTTAAAGAAAATCTCTGTAGTAGCTTACTTGAATGTGCTGTTACCTACTTTAACCTCGGGGTAAGAGCAGGTGGTGGAGTAGGTGACCTTCTACAAGAGAAATCAATAAAAGACACAAATATGTACTGGATAAGATGGATAAGCGATATGATATTTTACATTACTGTTATCTTACTTCTTATGAATATGATAAATGGAGTTATTGTTTCTACATTCTCTCAAATAAGAGAAGAAAGTCAAGAGAAAGATGATGATATTAATAATAATTGCTTCATTTGCTCGATTAACAGAGTAGAGTTTGAAAAAAGAAATATTCCCTTCGTTAAACATTTGTCTGCTGAACATAATTCCAGAAATTATATAAAATTCTTAGTCAATCTTAAACTATCATGTGAAAAGGATTTAGATTCTGACCAGTTTTATATTATAAAATGTGTTAAAAATAATGATGTAGCTTGCTTCCCTGTTTCAAAATCGCTCTCATTAGGAGTTATAGAAGGAAAAGATGAAGATAACAATGAAGATGAATCAGAAGGAACTAACTAAAATATCAATTTTTATTTAATTTTTTATATAATCTTATTATTTTAATTATTCTTTTATAATATTATTACTTTATACTACAATTTAGTTTTAGTATAATAGTTTATTTATTAAAAGCAAAATAATTAATGTTACAGTTTAAACCTTTAATAAATTATAACATAAAACTTAATTATTTAACAATTAAGAAATTTTAATTTATATACACATATAAAAATATGTTTTATATTTTATAATTTGATATAATTAATCAAATATTCCTACATATTACTTAAATATTTTAGAATTAAACTCTCCTTGATTTTTATCTTTCTTCCTATTATCATAATTTACATGATGACTTCCTACTACATCTGACCCATTCTTAAGATAATCTAAATATGTTTCATCCTCATCCTCACTTGTATGTAAATTTACTAACTTTTCAGATATATGAGGAATCTTTTCAAATTCATTTTTATTATTAACTCTAACGTTACTAGTATTTAAGCTAAGATCACTTCCACCCATTGTTTTATCTTCTTTTTTCTTTTTATTATTATCAGAATACAGGGGATCTTTATTAATTATTGGTTTGTAATCTATTTCATTAGATCTTTCTGATTTTGTTCTCATTGGCGCTGGGTCAGAGTCTCCAAATGCTACACTTTTTGTTACTTTCTTTTCAAGTTTTTTATCCTTTGTCTTTGGTGTATCATTATTGTTATTGTTACTGTTACTGTTGTTATCATTGAATTGAACTTTATTAGTGTTTTCTTTACTTGGCTTACTTTTTGTAAAGATTCCAAAACCACCTATAAGGTTATCACCAATACCGTCTGTTATCATTCCTACACTATCAGATATAACTCCAAATATTGATTTTTTTTCTTTAATACGTTCTTTAGTTTCAACTTGTTTAGAAGTTAAATTTTGAGTATCACTTCTTTCGGTTATATTTTCTCCGAAGGTGATAATTTTAGCTTGTTTCATATGGTGCTTTTTCTTGTTTTCCTCACCTGAATCTGATTCTTCTTCATTTTCTTCTGATATTTTTATTTTATTTTTTAATAATCCGTTATCGATATGCTCCTCTGATATAGGTTTTATAACTTGTTTGTTAAGTAAATTATTTCTAAAAAAAATTAATATTGTTTATTCTATAATTGTATATATTGTTACTTATCTGCTTTGCCTGAATCATTCTTACTTAACAATTTCATGTCTTGGAAAAAGTTATTGTGGAATATTTTATCTTCATTAGATAGTTCTAAAAAGCTTGGTATAACAATTAATTTTTCATCATTTCTTAGTCCGACGCTTGACAAATTAAAAATGATATTCATAGTACATCCGAAGAATGATATTAAAGCATAATTAAAAGTATTATAAAATAGCGACTTCATTTTTAATTGCTTATTCTGATTATCAAGCTCTTCATTCTAATAAAAAGTAAATTATTATATGTTATTATATATTATATGTTCTAATATTTACAGGGTTTTCAACTAAACTTTGAAAAACACTAACTCTTTTTAGTGAGCTATTTCTACTTGGGACAAATTCTTCTTTTTTAGTACTATTTTTTCTTGATTGATTCGAACCTGATAGTAACTTACGATTATAAGAATGTTTTAAATATGCCGAAACACTAAAATGATTGATATTTTTAAGTATATTTGACTGTTTAAATTTGTCCTTTCGTTTAAATTTCTTTTTTGGTCTTTCATGTGATAGTGGAAGGTCTATTTGTCCAAATTGAGAAACAAAGTTATCATAAATTGCCTTTACTCTTAAAAAGTTTAAATAGATAACCCAGCAATATAAATCAGACTTAGTTGTAACTGAAAAATAATAAGATCTTGGGCCTTTTACTAATTCTTTTTTAAACCAGGAAGAAACCTGAATACAAAATACATTTGTTTGACTTCCAACATGATAGTCGGGTATTATATCAGCCTTATATAAATTTTTAAGGTCAAATGAACCTAATGGCATTTTATTTTCTTCGTATTCTTGTTTCTTATACCAATAATATGCTTTACTCTTTGAAAAAGCAAAGAATCGACTATAAAATTAAATATATATTAAGAACAATAAATTTACGTCTCCCATGTAAATCCTTTATCAGACTTTTTGAGAATTTCTCCGCAATTTACTAATTGAATACTATTTTTAAAAGATACTGTTTCATCAAAGTTTAGTTTTAAATCTATTGCTTTTAATTTTTCACATAATTCTTTAACATAGAATATTTTTAAGTTGTTGATATTAAATGATTTCTTCTCAGATGATTTTTGTTGATCCTTTTTCAAAATATCATCATCTTTTTCATCCATATAGTTTATTATTGATTTTTCAGTTATCTTTAGATGCATATTAAGTAATCTAATTTCATCTTTTTGTGACATGTAAGAAAATTTGGAATTATGTTGAAGGCATCTTGCAATATTAAGATGTATTTCATTTTTCTGTTCGATTAACATTCTTTGATATAATACTACATTGAAAAACGGTAGTGAAAATTTGCAAATAAGCGTTTTCGGTGTAAAGTCATTTAAAAATTCTAAAAGACCGATACTCTAATAATATAAATAGTATAAATTTAATTAAAGTAAATTTACCTCGAATTTAGTCAAAATAGCATATGTGTCGGTTAAACTTAAATTATTGAAAGGATTTATTCTATTTAAAGTGGAGAGATCAAAAACATTTCCTATAACAGCGGCATATTTTAGGATCATAATTTCTTTGACACTAAGGCAATCAATTATATTTCCTAATATTTTTTCAAATCTTATAGGAAGAACAAAAGAGGTCCAATCTCCATAGAGCTCCATATCATCTAAATCAGAAGTAGTAATAAGTTGTTGGGCAGTATATTGTATATATTTTTGTGCTAATAAAGCTTCTACTAAATCAATAATAAAAATAGGAATTCCCTTAAATGATTTTTTTATCAATATTTTAATAACTTCGTGATCAACAGTCGTTACATTCATAGTTTCATTAACATGGAATTTTATTAATTCTGCTACTTCACTTTCTTCCAATAGACCTTGCATAAAGTATTCTTTTTCAGCATTAATTAAGTCAGAGAGTTTATAAAATTTATCAATTGGGTTTCTTAATAAATTATTTACTGGTTCTTGATAAGTACATATTATTCCTATTGCCTTTAGACCTGATAGTCTTACTTGTCGAATTAACTCTATGGAAATCTTTATAAAATTATTACAATAAATGTAATTGAAATTATATTAGTAATAGAATAATATAAAAAGTCTATTACCTCATCAATAATGTTACAGTCTTCCAAAACAAAAATCAGGGGATAGTTACTTATATTATTATTTTGTCCTTGACCTTGACTCGAGTTGACAAGTTGATGATATGAAGTTATTAGTTTTGTAAAGAAGTTACAAATACATTTCTCAATACCGTTAAATTTTCTTGGCTCGAAAAAGTTATCAATAGGAGGTAGATCAGCAATTATGAAGTTGTTTTCAAATTTAAGGTTTGAGTCAAAGTGTTTTTTTATATCAGCATCAAGGATTTCATTAATATAGTTTATATAACTATATGAATCAGAATCTATTAAAATTTGACCTACTGCATCGCAATTAAATTCGTATTTTTCACCGTCAAACTTTTTCTTGTAAGAATACTTAAGTTGACTACTTTCTTTTAAAATATCATAAATCTTTTTCACTGTTTTACGCCATGCATTAAGTGGAGAACTGAAAGATGTAGGCAGTTGGTTTGATGAAAATATTAATGGGAATTTAGTTGCATTTTTAATACGAACATCTTTATTAATGTCTAAAAATTGCCAAAGAAGTCTTCTTACAAAATGAGATTTTCCTGAACCTGTTACTCCTTTTACTAAGATTATTTCATTTTTGCTATTTCTATATATTTGCTCTAAATCAAGCATGCATCCTTCTAACTCTAATTTTCTTCCAACCATAAATAAAGATTTTTTAGCAAAATAACTATTCTTTTCATCTTTTTGACCATTTGGAGTTTTTCCATAAGGAACATTATTTTTCAAAGTTCTAATGTCAGGAAAAGGGTTATTAATTACTAATATTATTAAAATAAAATACGATATGTTTTATCTTCACTATAACTAATTTTTGGTTCGTAGAAAAGCCAGTCATTAGCAAAACCTTTTAACTTTCCTTCAAGCATATACTCGCAAACTATTTTACCTTGTACTAACTAAATACAATTAAATTATTAAATAATTATTAATAAATTACGTCTTTAGTAGTTTCATCAATCAAACATTGATACTTAAGTTGTTTTGATATTGCATACTCAATTGCTTTCTGCATAAATCTTGCTGAACAATTTACAACTCCACTATATTAATTTTAATTATAATAAAAATACCCTAATAAAGAATATTCTCTTCTTCCTCCCATAGCTCCAACAACACCTGAAAAACAACTTCCTGTTGTAATTCCCATTAACGCTCCACAGTTATATTGTTTTAGGCTTTTCATCAAACTCAAACCTGTTAGAACTGCCCTGGTATGGTCATCGCTGCTACTCATCGGTGGGACTCCCCAACAACATAACAATACACTACCTTTATCATCCATAAGAAATTTATTTAATGCTCCTCTAGTTCTGTAAATACATCTTTGAACACAATTTATTATATTTTGAATTCTTTTTACTCCTTCGTCTGTTCTTGTATCTTCTAATTTTATACTCAAATTTAAAAACATAATACTAAGTACACGAATTTCTTTCGAAAAACTTTCTTTTTCTATATCTAAATAATTAACTATAGCTGCTGGAACAAATGACTTCAATAAAGTCATATTATTTAATATCTTAGTGTTTGAAAATTGAGATCTCATTAAGTATGTTTCTGCTTTTGTAGCTATCTTTTCACCTAGCATTTTGTGAATTTTATAAAATCTTCCTCCTGAATTATCAATAGGCTTTCCATAAGAATCAAATCCTTTAACTTCTTCATATTCAAATACGTTATTACATAGATTCTTCACATTTTCATGACAGATCGTTTCACCTCCTCCTAAAGCTTTAGTTTCACATTCACAGGCTAATGCCATTGCTTCTCCAACACTTAGATACTCGCATCTTCGAAATTGTCCTCCAACTACTAAAATTGTTATTTCTCCGACACCTATTCCAACTTTAATTGATAAACGTTTATCCTTAGCAATTTCTTGATTATGAAGTTTTAATTGAATTTCTAAAGCGCATTGAATAGCTCTTTGACATGACTCCGCTAAACTATTATTTTTCTTGGATTCGGGCCATATTACAAGTAAGGCATCTCCAGCGAATTTAAAAACGTCGCCTCCGTTTTTACCTATTATATTTATTAGTTGTTCCATATAACGATTTAAAGAAAATGCTAAAAACTCAGGTCCGATTCTTCCTTTTTTAGCAAATGCTTCTCCAAGCTTGGTAAATCCAGAAATATCAGCAAAAAGAGCAACTGTGTGCATCATGTAATGTTGAGGTAGATTCTTTTTCCAGTCAATATTATTGTCAAATTTTATTTTCCCATCTAGTATATTTTGAATTACAATAGCAGGTAAGTAACCTAGTAGACTTTGTTGTCCTACGTTTAAAGTTTTATTATCCATTTTGTTATTTATTTAAAAATAACTAAGTTATCTTAATATTAAATATTTTAATTATTAGTTATTTTATTAAGTAAGTAATTTATTGTTTATGAAATAATATAATATTTATTTTCTGCCAACTAATTACAAAATCATTAAACTAGTTTATTTTCATATAAATTCATTAATAAACAATCATTCATTATAAAAAATGAATTCCCAAAAATTAATTTTAAATTTAGTAGGAGATTTTGCAGAAGATTACGAAGTCTATGTTCCAATATCAACATTAGACACCTTAGGTTATATTGTTCATACTGCATCTCCAGGAAAAAAATGTGGAGATATAATCAAAACCGCCATACATGATTTTGAAGGTCATCAAACTTATACAGAGAAAGTCGGACATAATGTTCCTATTAATGTTAACTTTGATGAGATAAAAGTTGATAATTATGCAGGATTAGTCATTCCAGGTGGAAGATCACCAGAATTTTTAAGATCTAATCAACCTGCACTTTTATTAGTTAAGGAATTCTTTGAAAAAAAGAAACCTGTTGCTGCAATGTGTCATTCATTAATGGTTTTAATCAGTGCTGGAGTTCTAAAAGAAAGAAAATGTACCGGTTACCCTGTTTTAAAAGATGATATTGTATTATCTGGAGGACAATTTGTAGAATCAAATTCTACTTTTTCCAATGTAGTTGTGGATGGGAACCTAGTTTCTACTCCTGCTTGGCCAGGACTAGGAGGCTTAATGAGAGAATTTCATAATTTATTGAGTATATAATTTTGATAAGCAATTAAAATAATATTATGATATTAAGATAATAGATTTTGATTGATTTAATATTATTATAAATTGAGTTTATGTAATTTGAATAATCATTAATAAATAATTATTCTATATATTATTCTAAAAATCATTCGTAATATATAATTTTATAATTCTAACTAAACTCAGGAAATTTACTAAATAAATTAATTAAAAATCATACTCTATAATTTTCAAAAAATCATCAATGTTCAACAAATCTGTTTTTAAAACTAAATTCTTAGTACTATTCTTACAAAGCTTATCAGAAAATTCACTCTTAAGATAATTCCACACCTATAATTATATTAATATAAATTACTTGAGATCTTTTATCATTCGGAATTGATTTAAGTTTCTTAGTTAAAATAGCTAACTCAGAATAACTTATA
>Ga0100378_1002422_pt1 | contig 18586 bp, 27 predicted proteins | sample CryGeymeta201502_FD_81535 | JGI IMG/M metagenome (GOLD analysis project Ga0100378, IMG submission 81535) | Groundwater microbial communities from Crystal Geyser aquifers in Utah, USA - Crystal Geyser metaG 2015-02 | ecosystem: Environmental > Aquatic > Deep subsurface > Groundwater | place: USA...
AGTATTAGTATTAGTAGTAGTATTAGTATTAGTATTAGTATTAGTATTAGTATTAGTATTAGTATTAGTACTAATGTTCATATTTTAATTTAATTAAAAAGAGTGATTTCTAATTTTAAGTAGATTTAATTATTAAATTAGATTCTATATTTGAATTAACTAATATTTATTTTTTAATATATTATTACTGAAATAAACTGCTAATTAATAACAATTAACAATCAACAATTAATATTATTTATAATACAATTAATAAAATAACTCCAAGCAAAAAAAATGACAACCGAAGATGTAAATATTAATTTATTGTTTATAATATTGATTTATTTTATTTATTTTATTTAGCTTCGAAACTTAGAACAAATAGACTTTACAAATAAAAGAGAAAGAGTTTCAAGGTATGTACTATTTAAATTATATGAACTATCATTTGAATTACTTTATTTATTTTATTTATTATAGTCCACATTCTAAAGAAGCATTACTCGAGCTTGGATTAGAATTAAATGAACTATTTTTTATTACTCCAAAGGAATATTTAGATATGAATGTTGACTTAAAATTTGTTGACAAAGATATTCAACTAAAAAAATATAATCACTATAACGAAAGACGAGAGAAGAAAATTAATGAAGCAATAGAAGTAACTAAATATATTATTAAATAATATAACAATATTTTTAGAAAAGAAAAGACCTTCTTCAAAATAAAGATAAACTTGATAAAAGTAGCATATCAAAGAACTTACATGTAAAATAAAATTCACAATAAAATTTTCTTATTATTTTATTTAGACTGAAAATAAACAATTTGATATATCAAAAATCTCAACAAATAACAATAGAACAAATAAAATGGGACGATCACATAGTGATTTTAAATTTTCACAATCAATGACAAGAATGGGAGAGTCCCAGAGTGATTTTAAATTTATGTCAACAGCAGCATTAGAAGAACAAAAGAAACTTGAAAAATTAAAATATAAACAAGTAATAACATTTTATAATAACTCAATTCATTAATATTTTAGAATGCTGAACTTCAAGGAATAATAGATTACGGATTTTATTTAGAGGATATCCATCAAAAAAATGAAGAAAAACTAGCAGAAGCTAGACTCAAGGAAGAAAAAATGAAGCATGAAAAGTATTTAAGATCAAAAGAAATCCATAGACAAGCTGAAAAAAAGGAACAAAAACGTTTAAAAGTGCAAAGAGATCAAGAAGAGGAAATGGAAAGAAAATTCCGTGAGAGAGACAAAGCAGAAAAACTATTTAGAATTGAAGAGGAAAAACGTTTAAAAATGGAAAAACGTGAAAATAGAGTTAAAAGCAAAGAGAAAGAAATGCAACATGAAGAATTTAAACATAAAGTCGATGATATGTTACAAAAGCAACAACAAGAAATTATGTCTAAATACCAAAAAATTCAATCGAAGGATAAGCATCGCCAAAAATCAATTGAAGAAAGACGTAAGATGAATTTGATAAAATTACGTTCTTCTAGTCAGAATAATCAACAAAAAATAGAAAAAACATTAGAAAAAAATGATCAGATAATAGAACAAATAAGAATAAATTATGAAGAAAAACAAAAAGTATTAGCGAAAATAAAGAAAAAGTATGATCAAAATAAGCAACAACATCTAATGGAATTACATTTAAAAAATAAGCATAAAGAAGAGGAGATATTAAAAATACTTGTAATAAACTAATAAACTAATAAGCTAATAAACTAATATACTAAATAATAATTTAACTATTTATAATTATTTTTACACACTTATTTAGGAAACTAATAACAAAATAGAAGAAAAGAAAATAGAAGATTATCACAAAAAGCAACGTGAACAAGAATTAAAAAGTCAAACTTCTACTAAAAATATGCAAAGACGTCTAAAATCAATAGAAAATCAACAAAGGCAAAAAAAGTTAATCGAAACTAAATTAAATTATGATGAAATAACAGAAAAAAGAAAGCAATCTTTACAAAATAAATTAAATCAAATAAATGACAGAGTAAACATAACAAATTTATATAATTTTATAATAATATAGATTAAAAATACAAAAAACATGAATAATCAAATGTTAAAAGAACAAAACCTTCAAAAATCAATAAAAAGAGATGATCTACAAGATCGTCTACATCGTTTTGATAATATTTTAGATTACAAAAGAAGTATTATACAAGATAATATATTCGATAGAATGAATCGAATAGATCAAATGAAGTAATTATATTATATTTATAACAATTTATTATATAGTTTTCAAAAACAAAAATTTGCTGAAGAGGCAAGAAAAGTTAAAGATGACTTAAAACGAAAAAAAGAAGTAATGTTAGATGAATATGAAAAACTAATGAAAACAGGAAAACTATCTGTAAATATATTAATATCACATATAACAAAACTTATTTATTTAACATCATTAACATCATTAATATTATTATAGAAAAAAGACTTTTACAAAAAATTCTTTGGTTCAGAACAGCCAATTACATCAAAAACAGCAACCAACTTTTATTCTACTAAGGGATTTACTAATCGAGACGAAGATAACAACGACGAAAATGAACACACAAATAACAATCAAAATACAGCTTATTTTACTGAAGATACTGTTAATGTTAACGCTAATACTAATATGAAACAAAATAATAAAGCAAACAAAATCAATAAAAAAGATTTAGACAAGTCTAATGATTCTACACAAAAGAATACTCCATTTAGCCCAACGACTGCCTATAATGATACAACTCATCCTAATAAATTAAGTGAGGATGATATTAAGCATGAAATAAATAAATTTAAGAAAGATAAGGACAAAAATCTTTTAGATATGAAAATAAAAAATGAATTAGATGAAAAAGATATACAGAAAAAACTTGATAACTTAGATGATAATGATTCAGAAGAATATAATAAATTAAAAGAGTTATTGAAAGATAAACAAGATAATAATAGGAAAAAGGAGTCTTCAATGAAAAGGTATATTAAAATTATTATATTTTATTTAATTATTTTAATAGAAAAATTGATGAAGAAGTGAAGGACTATAAAGCTAGACTAACTCAAAATTAATTTATTATAACTTCATAATGTAAGAATATTTAGATTCATTAGGAAAAACAAATAAATTGTTCCCAAAATAGTCTTTATCAAAGATGAATTATTATATAGATAAATAATATATGCTAAAATAATTGATAAATAAAATTAATAAATTTTGTAAAATGTATAATTCTTAAATTAAATTTTTTTAAAATTAATAAATTCTAATTTAATTAATAATCTAACAATGTTAAGCATTATTTATGAAGTAATAGAATTCATACCAAGTAAATTCTTCATATACATTGTTCCTATATTAATTATAATTTGGTTACTAATAAATAGTAAATAGTATTTTTATTCAAAGAACAAAAAAAGAAAATAATAAGCAGTAATGATGATGCAGCTCTATGGGATGTAAAAGATATGACAAAAGAAGAAAAACTTAAATACTTACAAACTTTATTGAATACAAAAATAAACAGTGTTACAAATAAAAATATGAATAATGTAAATATGACAGAAATGGAATTTATTCAAAAAAAATGTATATTTCTATTTAAAGCAATTTATTCTGTTTAATTAGTACATAAAGACATATATGGGCATGATTATGCTGAGCCAGAATATAAAAAATTCGGGAAGAGACAACATAAAATAAAAGGAAAAAAAGTTAGCTTTGATCAAAATAAAAAATATCTTGAGTAACAATTTTATATACAAAAGTGCTTGCTTAATGCTTTATAGTTCAATAATTGCAGCAGGTTATAAGCTAAATGATAACATAATTAAATAATTATTACATAGTTATATAATATTTATATAGTTCACATAATTGCAGCTAAAAGTTTAGTCTTTAACTCTTAAAGATAATAAATAAGTAGTATATAATTTATTATGATTTTATATGATCGTTTTTTATTTTACTATTTATTAAATAATTTATATTGGAAATTATATATTAGTTTTATTATTTGTATTATTAATATTATAATATTTAGGTTATTGTTATAATTATCAATAATTAAATTTAATACATGGAAAATTTAAATGAAATAAAGAGCAACAAAGAAAAAATCGAAGAAGGAAATGATTTAAAGAATATATACCTTCTTCCAAAAGATAAACCTAAAATAAGAGTTGGTAAGCATAATTTAGTTAATTATATTAATAAAGGAAATGAATATCAAGCAATAATTCCAGAATGTAAGACTTCAAATAAAAATTCAAATAATTTAAAAATTCCAAATATACAAACTAATCAAGAAATAATAAAAGACAAAGAAACTAAACAAACTACCGAAAAAATCGAAGAAGAAAAGAACTCGAATGCAAAAGTAAACACGACGTGTACAAACAATACAAACAACACCGAAAATATAATAATTGATGATGAAAAAGAACTAAAGCATCAAAATAAAAAAAGAAGAATAAATTGAATAATAAAATATTTATTTATATATAATTAATATATTATTAAAATAAATAAGAAATTTATATTACATTTACACTTGTCTTTGATAATTTTACCATATATAATTAATTAACTAACATAACAACATAAAGTATAAACTATTAAGTCTATTATTACTACTATTATTGAACTATTGATATTTGTTCATTTAGCTATCTTAAATGTTATTTGTTTTGACCTTAATAGGGAATTTCTCATAAGCTTTTGATTGAATAAATTTGTTAATATTCGAATTAGAATTAGAATTATTACTGTTTAAACTTTTAACAGGAGTTATAGTATTTGTTGTTTGACTTTTGATTGTTTCGCTTAGTTTTTCTTTGACTCCAATTGAAAAGTTATTAATTTCCTTATCATCCTTGAATGCACTTATTGAACTTTCGAACTTCTTAATTAGTAAATCGGATTTATCTTGTCTTTCTATTCTGTCTGATTTATCTGGAGAAGGAGATGTACTAAGCTGTTTACTTTCATAATCAATGTTATTATTCTTAATAAAAGAAACTGTTTTATTAACATTACTATTACTAATGCTGTTACTAATACTATTGTTGTTATTGTAGTTACTATTACTATTATTACAATTATTAAAAGAATTTTTAATTTCCGTTAATATTAAATCTTCAAGTTTATGCTTAGATGAATTCTTAACCCGATCAATATAATTTGAATGTTCAGTGTTTTCAATTTTATTATTGGAAAATTTATTAATATTTACATCATAATTAACGTTAGAAATATTATACTCTGCAGATTCTATTCTTTGATTCATAACTAAATTATTAATAATTTTTATAATATTTTATTAATATCTTACCTAATGACTTAGCCTTTAGAAAGTTTCTAGGTTTTTCATCAATTTGAAATATTCTTTCTGCATTAAACTTCATTATTTTGTTTAATTCAGACTTTTTAAAAGAGTTAAAATCATTGATTTGTTTTTTATCTTCATTATTTGTGTTTAAATACTTCTCTGTTATTTTAGTTTCTAGACTTTCAAGATTTTCGTTTTTAAATAATGTTTTAGATTTTAATAGTTTACTAGTTAAGGAACTTGCGAGTTTTGGCATCTTTTCTGAAAATCTATTGTATTTAAAGTTATTTGATTTATAATCTGTATTATATATCTGATCGCTTGATACTTGTGATATGTTTATTATTTTTGGTTGACTTTTTTGATTAAAAGGAGAGACATAGTTGTCTTTCTTATCTAAAAAGACATTAAAAATATTAAGTTAAAATATAAAGTAATTACTGATTGAATTTGATTCTGAAGTTGTTAGTTTAGGATTTGAATTTCTAGAAACAGGATACGGAACATTCGGTTCTGTGTTTAAATAACAGATTGAACCATTTGTAGGGGATCCTCCAACAGACGATTCATATCTGATTTTAGTAGGAGACTCCCATCGCTTAATTGTTTTAAGCCCCTCTAAGTTAGATTTACTTTTTGACAAGCCGGAGATATTAGAGGCATTATGACAATCAGTTGATGGTGAATAACTCTTTTCTCGTGAACGTGAATAATTTCTTTTAAAATTACAATTCGTAGATGCTTTACTTATTTGAGAAGTATGATCTGTTATTAATCGATGATCACTTAACACTTCAGTACATTCTTTAGGGAGTTTCTAATAAAATTATTATTAAATATTGTATTATTAGTTATTACATTGTTTTTAAGGAATGAAAGATCAAGATTATTAAGAGCTTTTGGAGTTTGTGGGTGATAAAGTATTTTATTTGGCGTAAGTAATTCTAATAATTATTATAAATATTTAGAAATATAATATTTATTTACTTATCGGTGATTCTTCTTCTAAAATTAATAAAGAATTTTTTTCTGAACATCTAAAAGAGCTCCTAACATCATCTTCAGTATTAAGTCGTTTAATATGTACACTTTTGTTCTTCTTTTCTTTAATAAATGAGTTAGTTAATGATTCTGATTTTTCTGTTTTTTGTCTCTTAATAGCTAAATTATTTTTCAAAGGAGATGTTTTCAGCTTCTTTGGGTCAAATTCTAAAAGTTGAATAATAAATGTTAATTAAATGATGATTAGATGATTTATTTTACCTATACTACTTGAAGTTAAGAAATAGTTTTTATTTTTCTCTGTCTTTTTTTTGGAAAGTAATTTAAGAATACTATCATTATTATGATTATCAATCTCTATCTCCTTATTGTTTGAGTCAGTGTTTAATATTAACTTTTGGCTTTTTTTCTCGAAAGGTGTTGAATTTTCTTTGTTATCTTTATTTTCTTTATTTTTGAGGATACTAATTATATTATTCACTGTGTTATTAACAGGAATAGGAGGTTTTAATGATTTATAACCTTGTAACTCAGCTGAATTTTTATTTTTAATAGAACTATCTATAGAAGCTCCAGAACCTACACACTTTTTAATTGAAGTTGTATGTGAACTTCTTTTATAAATTATTATACTTCTTCTTGATCTTGTTTAGATTAATGATTTTTGAACTTATTGATTTTAATGGAAAGGTTAGTCTTAAATTATTGCTGTTAAGATCAATTTTTTCAGCATCTATAGATAAATTCTTATTTTCATATTTCATATTTAATTATATATATTATAATAATATCATAAACAAAAACATATTAAACTATTGTTATTTTTATTTAAATAAAATTTTAATTATTATTAGAATGATTTCAATTATTTTGAATTTTTACTTTAATGCATGCGATAAAAAAATAAATATTTACTAATTAAATAATCTTTTGAAGAACTTTCTATATCAATAATTTAAATATTATCAATTCAATTATTATTTAATTTATTAATAATTAAAATTTATATTAAAATGATTGAAAAGGAAGAAGGAGAAGTTATAAATGAAGATAAACGTAAAGAGTCAATTGATAGAACTTTTTATGATCAACAAAAGCGAATTCCAATTTCAAAATGGCAGTGTCGTCAGGCTGACTTATATGAAGATAGAATTCAAGTTGGTGAAGGAACTTTTGGAAAAGTGTTCAGAGCTAAATATAAATACTTTGAAAAATATAATGATGCTTTGAATTCATATGAGCATGTAGCTTTAAAGCAAATAAGAATGGATAATGAAAAAGAAGGATTTCCAATTACTGCTGTTAGAGAAATAATGATTCTTAAACAATTACATCATAAAAATATTATAAATCTTCTAGAAATAATTACAAGCAAACCTACTGAAAAAAATAAAAACAGAGGTAATACTTATTTAGTATTCGAATATATGGAACATGATTTAAATGGATTAATTGATAGGAAAGTTTCATTCGAAATACCACAGATAAAATGTATTATGCATCAAGTTTTATCTGGCATACAATACTTACATAATAATAACATAATGCATAGGGATATAAAAGGAGCTAATATTCTTCTTAATAATAAAGGAGAAGTAAAAATAGCTGATTTTGGTTTAGCAAGAATATTTAATACAAATTCAGGTTTTAGAGCTAACTACACAAATAGAGTCGTAACTCTGTGGTATAGGTCTCCTGAGTTATTATTAGGTAATAATAATTTACATTGCATATATAATTTATGAGTATATACATTAATTACTTATGACTATATACTTAACTTTAATCTAAAAGGTGAACAGAAGTATGATTGCTCTATAGACATGTGGTCAGTCGGGTATATAAACTATTATTATTAATTTATTAACTAAAATAATTTATACTAGATGCCTGTTTTCTGAATTATTATGTGATGTTCCTGCTTTCAGAGGGATATTATATTCTTTATTATAGGTACAAAGGAACAAGATCAAGTTGAAAGGATATTCGAAAAGTGTGGAACTCCAACTGAGGACTATTGGCCAGGAGTAACTAATCTGAATAGTTATAGTAAATATGCTCCAACAAAAGTTTATCCAAGAACTTTAAAAAGCTATTATTTAGATAATAAAAAGTAAATGTCGATAATGATAAAAAATTTACAATAATTATAGGGTTGATGATACAGCTTTTGATCTATTAGAAAAGATGTTAGAGCTCAATCCTGCAAAGAGAATTACAGCTAACGATGCATTAAAACATGAATACTTTAGTAGTTATCATTTACCTGTAATGTGTAAAAGTGAAGAGTAATTATATTAATTATTAAATATATTATTAATAAATTGTAGACTTCCTAGAATAGAAAAGGACTCACATGAGTATCTTTCAAGACAAAATAAACAAAAGCAGAATATCACAAATAAAGATGCAAAAGAACTAAAAGATATGATTGTTTCAAAACAAACTTATGTCAACCAGAATTATTGGAGTAAATCAACTGATAATAGTATTTCAAATTTAAATGGTAAAAAATATATTGAAGATAAAGTTGATAAAAATGATCCTACATTTACTAAGCATAAAAGATATTATAATGATAATTCTACTCCGAATTTAAATATTAATAATAACAATAATAACAATAAAAAACAGAAAATAGATAAATAAACTATTTTAGTTAATTTAATTTAAAATAATTAACGACAATATCTGTAAATAATTACTAACATAGAAATAGTTAAAATCTATCAATTGAAATATAAATAAATATAAGTTTAATAACAAAATATTTTATATTTCAAGAATTTTAATTCTCCAAATGAATATTAGTTAATTTATTTAAATATTGTAAATAAAAGTATTTAATAACAATAATAAATTAGTTGATTTTTATATACTTGTTAATTATAATTTAATTATCTAAATTTATGAGTTGCTTTTTCTAAATTTCGAATTAATAGAGCCTGCTCTTTAAGACATTTTTTTTCTTCTGATGACAGTTAATATTATTAATACCATCCATACTATTTAAATAATTTTTGTTATGTTTTATACACTTTTTTGTCCCTTGAACCATTAGATAGTTATAATCAATTAATGAAACTAATCCAGACATTAACTTAATTATAATATTAATTACATTTATTCATTAATAATACTTAATAATAATTAATAAAATTGAATATTAATATTAATAAAATATATTATTTCCATAAAAGTAATATTAATTTGAAAATATACATATAAATATAATAACTACATATTATTTTTTCTTGCTAGTTTCATCTTCATTCTTTTCATTCTTATCTTCAACGTCGTTCTTTACTACATCATCTCTTTCTTGAGTACCTTCAATATTATTTGTCTCAATATTCTTATTATTCTCAATATTCTTATTATTCTCAATATTCTTATTATGATTATTACTTTGTTCGTTATTATTTTCCACATTGTTCTCATGATGTTCATGTTCATACTCGTTTTCTTCTTCATTACTTTCTCCACTTCTACTTAGAGCTTCTAACATATTTTCTTCTAAAATTAACATATAATCAGGGATATTTCTTGCATTATCATCCATACTTGATGCATTAAAATTGGATGAAAATCCTCTTAAGATATTACTAAGAGAAGCAAAATTTTGATTAGTTTGATGATCTGCTAAGTTAGTACTACTTGTGTTATTAGTATTAAGAGGAGAATGATTAATAACATTATTAGTGTTGTTAAGTCCATTTGTATTAAGACTATAATTTTGAGAATCTATATTTAAATTAATATTATTTTGTATATTCAAGCTATTAGCATTATGTAAAGAAGATATTAAATTTCTATTAGATCCTGGGAAAGTAATTGCGTTTGATTGAGATTGTATTAGACCTCTAAAATTACCTCCTCTTTCGATTAAGTTATTTCTGCTTGCTGGAATATTTAAGATATTACTTAAATGTCTTAAATTTGTATTAAGTGTACTACTTTGATTGTTAGTGTTATTAATTTCAATTGTATTAGTATTACTGTTATTTCCAGGATTGTCATTAGGAGTACTACTATTCTTTTCGATTTGAAGGTTATTAGTTTTGGTTGTCGTAGCATTTGAATTATTTTCTTGAACTCCTTGAGCATTTGAATTATTTGAATTGTTAACCTCTTTATCTTTTAATTCTTTATTTTCAATATTAGTATTATTAGTTGTAGTTATATTAGTATTTATATGTACCTTATTAGTATTTGAGCTATTATTAACATTATCAGTAGAATTATTGTGAGTATTAGAATCAGTAGTTGTATTATTAGTCGAACTTCTTTGTAATAAATTAGCAAAAGGATTTAAAAAACTTTGTGATTGATTAAAAGAATTAAGTAGACTTTGTGGAAGACTAACAGCTCGACTACTTTCTAATGGATTTCTGATAATAAATGGATTCTGATTACTTTGTAATAAATTTAAAATATTGCTGGAATTTATATTGGTGGTATTATCACTATTACTAGTAGGGTTACTAAATTGAATATTTGTTTCAGTATTTGCTGGGTCTGGACTATTATCATGATTAACAGGATTTACATTTCGACTTCTCAATACATATCTTCTACCAAAAGATTCACCATTATTATGTGTATTATTAGTTGTAGTGTTAGTTACCAATCTTGTATTTGGAAGATGAGTATTAGTATTATTGTCATTAGAAGTATTCAGAGTAATATTACTATTTATATGCATAGTGGAATTATTTTCTTCTCTACTTGATGAAATTTGACTTGTAATCAATGAGGAATCTTCTGAAATTAGAGGATTTTGAAGTGTATTAGTATTAGCATTAGTATTAGCATTAGTATTATTATTTTGAGTATTTGTAGGGTTTACTCCGTCATTTTCTCTTGCTTCTCTTGATTCCCTAGGTTGGTAGAATGTATGTACGTGAATATCTAAAAGATTATCACTTAACAAACTATTGGATCTGCCAGAGTTACTAACCCCTAAAGGAGTTTGAAGATTTAACTGAAAAATTAAACAAAATTCTTACTTGGAAATTAGTATTATTAGCATCATTGAAAAATAGATTTCTTTCATTTACATCAAAAAAGTGTTTATCAAGACTAAGTAAATTTATTTTACAAATAAATTACTCTTCGAATTTTTTATTTTTAATTGATTGACTCATAAATGTACTCATATCAGTCATTAATCTTCCTACTCTGTCCATATATGGTATAAGTTGATTAGATAATAAATAAACTTTCTTGTATTTTAATTCTTTTTGTTTCTTTTTCTATAAAATTAATAATGATAATTAGTTAAATAATAAAATACCTCTTCATCACTCTCAATAACTATATCATTTTGTACTATATTATTTGTATTATTACTGCTTGAGTTAGTGATAGAATTAGTGTTTTTCCTTATAATATTTATATTATTCATTAAATCTGATACAACACTGAAATGATTTACTAATTTTTATATTAAAATAAAGATTATACGTAAAGTTTCAAAATTATCAAAGAATACTAAATCATTATTCTCTTCTAAATTTACGTTAGTTTCTGTTGTATTGTTTGGAATAGGCGATAAATAATTTTTTTGAACAGTTTGATAAGTTAAATGTCTAATTTGTAATTATATATTAATAATTATAATATTATAAATTACCTAAAAGGTTTAATTCTGGCGCTATTCATATCAATCCATTCATCCCATCTATTACCCCATCCATTATAATGAACATAAGCTTTATTATTTTGAATATCAATAACTTGTGCTTCAAGCCACTGATCAATAGTGTCTTTTACATCAATCCACTGACCCTTAATTAGCTTAATGTTTTGATGATCAAAAATATTTATGTTTTCATTTTCGTCATTCTCATGTATATTTATATTAACTCTTGTTTGATTTAAATTGTTTAAAGTAGCTAATGTTTGTCTAATTACTTCTTTACATTCAGTCATATTGAAGTCTATATATTAATTTGAAATTTTATTATTAATTTTTACTTGGATCTTGTCTTAGTGAAGATCCTCTTCTTTCAGCCCTTCTTAGTCTTCGTGGTAACTCAAAGATACTTGGTAGTAATCGATTTCCTCCAATGAAAAATTCTTCAATTCCATTAAGGCCTAAATTTCTAAGATCTCTTGTTCCTTCAGTTTGATTTGTTACATTGCTTTGGTTAGTCTGATTTATATTAGTTTGGTCAGAGTTGTTAGTCACTTCTCTTTCCTCTGTGTTTATCAGTCCTGGTTTTGCAACTAAGTGAATTACATCTAAATTAGAAATTTTGTAAAGCTCAAGTTTGTCTGTATCTTTAAGTAATCTTCCTCTAAATATTAATCTCTGTTTGGAAATAGGTACACTTGAAATCTAAGTAATGTTTTATAAGTTTAATGGCTTGGTTGTTTTATAATTACTGTTTCAATTGACTTTTTAAGATCAGAAATTAATGAGTTTTTATCAATATCTATTTGGAATTCGTTAGAATCGATCGTTTTAATCTTAATAGAAATTACTTCTAGACGGTGATCTAGATTATTCAAATCAGTCATTTATTATAATAAAAATTAAATTATTTGTAAATATTCAAATAATAATTGATCATTTTATTTTATTGGTTTTAATTTAAATTTTAAATATTTTAATTAAAAATCAGATAAAAAATAAAATTAAGTAAATTACAGTTAAAACAACATAAGATCAAAATTGATTAGGTGTAAATGTATATATACTACAAACATTTTATTATTAATTTTTAATAAAATAAATGAACGATGATAGTCAGGAATATGATATTTTAGATAATAAGTATAACCTAATTAAGACAATAGGCCTAGGTGCAACAGCTACAGTAAAACTTGCGCAAGAAATAGGAAAATCAGAAATATTAGCTATAAAACTTTTAAAAAACTCAGACTCCCAAACAAAGAATTTCAACCTAAAGAATTTTAATTCAGAAATTAATACACTAAGGAAGCTAAATCATGAAAATATTATTAATTTAATCGACTCAGGTAACGGAACAGTAAAAAAAGTAAACGGAATTACTAAGCAAAAGAATTATATAGTACTTGAATACGCTGAAAATAGTGAATTATTTGATTTTATATACTTCCCAAAAAGAGGATTAGGAGAGAAAATAGGAAAAGGATTATTCAAACAATTACTTTCTGGGTTAGATGCCTGTCATAAGTCTGGAGTAGCACATCGTGACTTAAAAACTGAAAATTTAATGTTGACAGATAAATATCAAGTTAAAATAGCTGATTTTGGTTTCGCAACAAATATTGAAGGAAAAAACGAAAGCAATCTTCTCACTACCTTTTTAGGTACTTTATCATATGCATCCCCAGAAGTTATTAGCAAAAAATTTTATAAAGGAGCTCCTAGTGATATATTCTCTTGCGGAGTTATATTATTTATAATAGTTACAGGAAAGCTACCTTTTTGTAAAGCTGCTGTTCAGGATACTTATTATAGGAACTTTATTAGAAAAGATGCTGAAAGTTTTTGGAAAATGATGGAACCAAGGTTAGAAGTAAAAGTATCGAATGAATTTAAATCGATACTTAACTCAATATTTACTTACGATGCAGAACAAAGAATAACAATGGATGAACTTATGAATCATGCTTGGTTAAAAACTGATATGCCAACCACTGAAGAAATAGCAAAAGAACTTGAAAGCCGTAAAGGAGAAGTTCAAACAATGAAAGAGCTTGAAAGACAAGAAATGGAAGGTGAGGAGTATGGAGGAGTATATAGATCTGGAAATTTAGTTGCTGTAGATGACCTCACTGATAGCTTAGAAAGAGAAATTAAAGATTATGTTAAAACAAGTAATCCTTATAAAGTCATAATTAAAGATAAAAATCATTGTAGTTTGTATAATAGATTATTATGTTATTTTGATAAGTATGTTGTTAAGGAGAAAAAGATTGAAAAGGATAATAACTATTTTAGATTTAATGTTATTTTTGATTTAGAAGAGGAGGTTAAAAATCTCAATGATGCTAATACTTTAATTCAAAATTTAGAGATTAAGATTGAAATGAAAAATGTAAGTAATGATCAATGCATTATTGAATGGTCGAAATTGAAGGGAGATAAAATGGAATTCTTTGAACTATTTCAGCAGTTTGTTGAAAGTTTCTGATAAGATAATTATCTTACATATTAAATGATAAATTTATTTATATATTTTATTTAATTCTTGTATATATTTATTTACACGTATTTAAGATAATTATATTATTTTAATGAAAATTTCATTTAAATTAATACTTTGTTAATTATATTTCAGTTTTATCATTATCAAAATCTAAAACAACCTCTGGATTATGTTTATTAATTCCAATATCATCTATAATTTTAGCTTCCTTCTTAATTGTTTCATCTTGCATTTCTCTTCCAATTTGATCAAGTTTTCTAAATACCTCTTCTTCTTTCAAGTAATCTGCCATATTTCTTACTTTAATTTTATTTGGTAATTCAGCTACTACTCTTTCAGTAAATATTTTAAAAACGGGAAGGTCCTTTTTATCAGGTACTTTATCAATAAATAAGTCCATTAGAAATTTACCAAATTGTTCTTTGGTTATATCATCAGTTGGTTCTAAGCCTTGACTTTTTAAGTAATTAATAACTTCTTTATATAAAGCTGGTTGATTTGGGTCATTACTATCGATTTTTGGCATTTGAGGTTGTTCCTGGTTTGATTTTACACAAAATATAAATGTAATAATTAGAAAACTTATAAAGAATTTGTTTTTGTAAAGTTTCATTTTTAATATAAATTAAAATTATTAATATTAATTAATATATAAATTAAAATTAAATGAACTTTATGTTAAAGCAAAATAGAATACTTTTGAATAATTCTAAATTTACTTCAATAAATCTATTAAATTTAAAATCTAACATTACTAACATAATCACTAGAAACTTTTCAAGTATAGTAAAAACACAATGGCCAATTAGTAATTTTTTACATTCTCACAACAAAAAGTTTAGTGAAAAGCGTAATGAAAAATCATTAACAAAGTTATATGAATACAGAAATGGTGATGTACTCATACATACTTTTAAAGTAATAATTAGAGAAAAATAAGATTATTATATAGACTAAATATGCTATACATTTATGCGAATTCAATTTTACTATTTTATGAAATGATGAATCCATGTAAGTTTATATAGATATATACTAATATTCTTATATAATTTTTAGTATTTGGATACATGCATGGAGTGATGTTAAGTCTGGGACTAGGAACAGGGTGGATTGTTTTTCTTGCAATTGGAAGAGTTGCTCATAGAACTGCTAGAATAGTTTACTATAATCAAAATACTGATTCTATAACCTTTGAGTTTTTCTCATTTTATAAAGTAAGTTATTAGACATTATATATTCTAACTATTCTAACTATTTGTAGCAAAGACTAAATATAACAGTGAAGTCTGACGAAGTTGTTTCATTTACAAAATCTAATATTGAAGGATTTAATTTTATTAGATTAAGAAAGGATTTATATATGAAAATATATTTTAATTTAAATAAAAATCTATATAAAGATACTCATCAACAGATTGAATTTAAAGAAATAATGACAAGAGGAACAGGTTATATTGATAATGATAATATTTTTCATAATGACACTAATTAATTTTAATTATTATTATAAGTTACTACATAAAAATATATTTATTTATAATAAATTTGCTTAATTACTAATTCTTTATAATAATAATTTAATTACTTAATACGGATATCATTTATAAACATTTATAATTATTTTTATCCATAAATCATCTACCTATATCATACTCATAAAATTAAGATTTTTTAAACTTTTATTCGAACTATGAACATCATCATCACATTCAACATCCCAACCAAGTAAATCATCAAAATTTGGGTCGAGATACTTTTCATTTACTTTTATTTCCTTTTCTTTCGTTAAACTTAAGCTTAAACTCTTCTTTTCTTTAGTATCAATAATAACTTCACTATCTCTTTGTTTAAAAGGACTATTATCATCAATATTACTCGAACTTTTATGATCGACATCTTCGAATTTAAAAGATTCATTAATTTTCTTGATATTGTCAGAATACTAATTATTTAGTTATTTAATTTTAGTAGTTTAGTGTAATAATTTACTGTGAGTAATGTTTTTTCATTAAGGCTTTTGTCTTTTCTAATCATTTCTGAAGGCCAGAATAACGGTAGTTGATAGCACTAAAAAGTATTATATTTGTAAAAGATTAGATGATATTAGATAATTATATTTACTCTTATAAATCTATCAAGTGATGCTGTTATTAATAACTTTTGTTTATTATCCCAATGGAATGCAGTTACTTCTTTTGTATGTGCACTTAATACATCTTAAATTAAATTTTATTATAAAAGTTACATACATTCTGGGAAGTAATCACAGTGAGACCAAAAAGATACTGAACCATTGCTTGCTGAAACAACTACTTCTTGTTTGTTTTCTTTAGTTTTTATTTTGGTTATCTACCAGAGTTTAATATTTTTATTTAATTTATTATATAAATTACTTTTAAACCAGATTGAGTTACTACATCAAGCTTTTTGTTAAAAATAACATTATTTTTATAATTTTCGTCAATTTCATAAGCTAGTATTTTCCCATCAGCACTTCCGACAAAAAGTAGTTTTAAATTATAATCATAAGTTAAAGTTGAAATCTTTTTAATTTGACTATGAAATGCTTGAACAACATTTGGCTTAACCTATTATTATATAGTTATATTTGAATATATTATACATTGTCAAATGACACTAGAGACAAGGTACCGGCTTCATCTGCTAAAAATATTTTTTTATCTTGTATTACAAATGCCATATCAGTAATATTGTAATTAGTAATTGTATATGCTATAATTTGTTATGATCACTATATTACTATATTACCTTTTACTACTGTTCCATAATTCATTTCAGATATAACAACTTGTTTATCGTTAGCACAGGAATAAATATATCCACTTTCGTAATTTACTCCTATACCTATGACTTTTGAGCTATGTGCTTTAACTTTGCATATTAATGATACTAGTTCCTTTGAGATATCAGCTGTGACTTTCCAGTATATTTTGAAAATCAATATACTACCATCTTTACATCCAACACATAAAATACTTTCCTCATTTAAATAACTTATACATGAAGTCTAATTAAAAAATGTAACTAAAAATAATTTACTTGAGAATCTAGTATTTTTAAATGAATTCTTTCTAAATGAATTTCTCCAAAACTACTTTTAGTCATATGGTAAACTGCAAGTGCTCCAAAACACTTTTCATAATCATTTTCTTGTGTTGATTTACTTTCAAAAAACTAGTAATTGAGTAATTGAGTAATTGAATAATTATAATTAGGTTAATAGATTTTAAATATAAATACGCTTGAAAAATAAGCAGAAAGTTTTCCCTTAATACTAGTGTTTGCATATCCAACAAAAAGTAAATTATTATCTTTGCAATGTTGAATTGAGGTAATCTCCATTGGAAAATCATTTATTTCATATAATAGTAAAGGTTGGTATAAATTAATATCAGGGTAATGGTGTTCAAGCTCCAAAAATTCTATAGTTTGCAAATAGTTAATACAATCTGGTCTAGCAACGATTTCTTTAATAAACTTATCTAATTCTTGTCTTCTTAATTGTATTTCATGGAAATTTTTCATTTTAGTTAAGGTTTTTGTTGGAAATTTAGGTACATTAATAAAATATTTCTCTAAAACCAAATAAAGATCATGAAATTGACTAAATCTTCTATGAAGTACCCAGTCTTTTTCTGATATATAACTAGTTAGTTCAATTTTAAAAAATATAATGTCTTCACCGCTGATTTTTTTAAGCTCAAAGTCTGATACATTTACCTGTATTAAATTTATTAATATTTAGTTGTTAATAAAATATATATTTAGTCTAATTACGTCTAGTTGAAAATCTTCTTTTAACATACTATTATAAGTCATTCTTATTAATTTAATAATTTAACAAATAATAATTTGTATATTACTTATTAATATTACTTTATATTGCTATTACAATATTAAATAATTAAATACTCTTAATTAACTTATTAAATTTATTTATTTTATGAATTATCTAATCATTATATAGTAATATGGGGATTGGGGATTGGGGATTGGGGATTGGGCCCAATCCCCAATCCCCAATCCCCAATCCCCAATGTTTATTATATTATTAACTATTTAGTTAGTTATAT
>Ga0100378_1002424_pt1 | contig 18572 bp, 28 predicted proteins | sample CryGeymeta201502_FD_81535 | JGI IMG/M metagenome (GOLD analysis project Ga0100378, IMG submission 81535) | Groundwater microbial communities from Crystal Geyser aquifers in Utah, USA - Crystal Geyser metaG 2015-02 | ecosystem: Environmental > Aquatic > Deep subsurface > Groundwater | place: USA...
GAAACTAAAAAAGAAAAGAAGAAAACTTATAATTTTCATGAATATTATATAAATACAATTATTGTAGAAAATATAAATAATTAAATAAAATAATAGAAAATTGTAAATAGTATATAGTAAGAAAAATTACATTAAAACGAATAGTTATATTAATACATCATCTTAGTTATTAATTATTTATTAATTTATATAATACAATATTATGAACGTAGCTAGAATGATTTTCACTATTATATTTTTTATGACCATTAACCTTATGAACAGTCAAATGATAACTGCAACTCCTGAAATAGGATTCCCTGAAGAGATTATAAATGATTTATTTAATGAATCGATGCCATTCCCTTCACCATTTAATCATAAAAAACACAAAAAGAGTAGACATATAAGAAGTAGAAATATTAGAAAACAGAAACATATAGGAAACGACCTAGGTGATTTATTTGAACAAATCTTTAATGACAAAAGTAATCTATTTCAATTTTTAAATTAATTAATTATTTATTACTTTAGAAAAGCAAAAATCAGGTTCTTTTGAATTTAGCATAGAAGGCACAGGACCTCATATTGAATCTTTTGAATTAGGAGGTGGAGCCAGTGGCCCTCAGATTGAAATTATTTCACAGAGAAGTAAATATTATTACTATTAATTCTTATTAATTTTTATTTTTATATTCATAGGAGGACCATTTTTACGTCCTGGTATGAGAGGTTTCCCCCACATGATAATGGGAGGTCCAATTCATATGCCACAAATGAGAACAATGGAAATCGACTTAAGAGCCGGTGGAGATCATACTCCTAAAATAACATCATTACCAAATATGTCTATGTCTAGTTTACCTCCATTCAGTAGAAATAGTAGTTTTTCCACACGTAGACCAAATCATTTTATTAAAATCTTTGGACCTAGACGAATTAATTTAGGCGGATCAGCTGGACATAACTTATCAATAGGTGATATGATTGCCGAAGGAATTAACGAATTAGAAAAATTAGGCCCATCATTAGTTAAATCAATAAACGATAATATAAATGTTACAACATTAAACAATACTTTACACACAGTAGAACAAAATATTGAAGATGGTGCTAAAACATTTGAAAACTTATTAAACTCTACATTTGAAAGTAATATGGATAAGGCATTCGATGATTTTTTTGGTGATGAGAATACATCTCAAAAAGAAACGACAAAAGCACCAAAAGGTAGTGTTGAGGTAAAAAGCTTTGTATCGCATAAAGAACATCAAAAGCATAAAGATCATAAAGAAAAGGATAATAAAAATAAACCTATAAATAAACATAATGATATAATTCCCGATCACCATCAAAAAAGAGTAATAATAGATGACAGCTTAATCCCTAAGAAAGAAATTGAAATGGAAATTGCTAAAACAGTACAAGTTAATAAATATCCCAAAAAGGAACTTAATAAAGAAATTAAAAAGGAAGTGTATGAAAAACCAAAAGTTACTATTAATAAAGTTGTTACAGGAAAACTTAATGACTTTGATCTTGAAGAAATGTTCCACAAAAGAAATATTATTATCTTTATTGCTGTTATAATACTTTTAGTGTTAATGGTTATTATAATTACTTATTACAATTCGATGAAAGAAGAAAAGAGTTCTACAGAGAAGAAGTTCTTAGAAAATTTGCCATTTAATGAAAATAAATTTAATGATAAAAATAGCATAAATAGGTCTCATTTATATTAGAGTTGTATTTATTAATTAGAACAGATAGCATTATTAGAAACTAATAGAAACTATTATATATTTTTAGATAAAATTTATTATAGTTGAAATTAAACAACTTAAAATACTTAACTAATAAAATAAATAATAAGATTTGTATTCAAATTAATTAATTTAGTTATAAATAATAATTCTATAATAAAAAAAAATTGAAAGAACAATTGATAGTTTTAACCCAATCAAAATTATGTATAATAATACTAATAACTAAATTAACTACTTTTCATTTTTCAATTGATATAAAATCTTAAACAGTCCAAGGAACTCTTTCTTACTAATTCTATTATCATTATTTTTATCAATATCTTGTTTAATTCTATCTACATCGGCGTCTGAAACTTCATCTAAGCCAGTCTCTCTACATGTGTCTAATAAAATCTTTTTTAATTCGTTATGTTCAATATAACAACTATAATCTTTATCGTATTTATCAAAACAATTTGATGCAAGTTCTTCAATATTTTTTGGATATTCCATTATAAAAATAATATTATAATAATATTAATTTACTTAAATAATTAAGACAATTTACGAAAAATATAGTAATTTATAGAAATTTTATAGTAATTTATAGTATAACTTTTCTCAATTAATATTAATAGAATATTATCAACGTTTTCTTATTCAAAATTTGAATTTTAAATTACTTCTTAATACATTTTGACTTTATTTTATACTCTTATATAAATACTAATATTAATACTAATATCAATTAAAATACAAATACTAGTATTCCATTTATAATCAATTATATAATTAAATTTAATTTAAAAATTTTAAATGTTCATTAAGGAAATCATAATTGACGGATTTAAATCTTATCAGTACAAAACTAGTGTTGGTCCTTTCGACAGATACTTTAACGCTATAACAGGTCTCAACGGATCAGGAAAATCAAACATTCTTGACGCTATTTGCTTTGTATTGGGTATGACAACCCTTTCAAACGTTCGCGCGGCCAATTTACAAGAACTTATTTATAAATATGGAAATGCCGGAATAGCGAAGGCTTCTGTTACTGTTGTCTTTGATAATTCAGATAAAAAGACTTCTCCTATTGGTTGTGAAGCTTATGACGAGGTAACAGTTACAAGAACAATATATCAAGGAAAATCAAAATATTATTTGAATGGTTATACCGCTACACAAGACAATATTAAGTCTGTATATCACTCAGTTCAACTTAATATTAATAATCCTCATTTCTTAATTATGCAAGGAAAAGTTACTCAAGTTGTTAATATGAAACCAATTGAGATTTTGGGATTACTCGAAGAAGCAGCGGGAACTAGTATTTATGAAATGAAAAAGGAAAGCTCAATAAAAGTCATCAAAAAGAAAAATAATAAATTAGAAGAAATAAACAAAATTCTATCAGAAGAAATCTCGCCTCAATTAGAAAAACTTATTAAAGACAAAGAAAATTTCATGACCTGGAAAGCTCGTGAAGGTGAAATTGATAAACTTTTTAAATACGTAACAGCAAATGAATATATGGAGTGTTTAAGCCACATCAATGGTAAAAACGACGAATTGGTTCAATTAAAATCTCAAGAAAATGATCTTAGAGTTGGTATCAACGAATTAGTCTATAAAGTTGAACAAGTAATTAAAAAAATAATTGCCGGAGAAGACAAAATAAATAACTCAGACAACGCAAGAATAAAAGAAAGTGAATTAAAACTAAAGGATGCTCGTAATAAAGTTAAAGAATTAACACACGAAAGGGAAAATATTATTAAAACAATTGAAGGAAGCAAAAAGGAAATCAACAAAATAGAGCAAAAAATAAACAAAAATGAGATAAGTTACGAGAATTCAGAAAAGCAAAAGAAAGACTTAGCTTCCACTGTAGAGATATTAGAAAAAGAACTTGATAGTAAAACAGCATTTTTAAAAGAGATGGAACGTACACTCGAGAATATTAACCAAGGAAAAGGTGGAGATCTAAGTAAAGAAAGTCATAATTTTCAAAAACAAATAAACGAGATTAAAAATAATATCAATAACCATAAAGGAGAATCAAAGAATTTAAAAAACCAAAACACATTTTTAGAAGAAGAAATAAATAAAAAGAAGAATTACCTATCAGAGTTTAAAAAGTCAACGAATGATAATAAGAAAAACTCTTCAAGTATTGAAAAACAAATCGAAAAACTCTCAAAAGAGTTAGAAAGTTTAGAATTTAACCCAAGTAAAAACGACCAAATTCAAAGAGAAATCCAAGATAAAGAGCTTGAGCTTAAGAAATTCGAAACTAAACAAAATGAAATATTAAACCAACACTCATGGAAACTCGAAACAAGTTTTAGAGATCCAGAAAATCATTTCGATAGAAGTAAAGTAAAAGGAAAGGTAATTAAGCTATTTACAATTGAAAATGAACGTTTTGCGACTGCGCTCGAGTTTCTCGCAGGGGCTAAGCTATATAATGTTGTAGTAGATAACGATAATACTTCACGTCTTTTACTACAAAGAAAGTGCTTTGATAGTAAAGTTTTTATCATTCCTTTAAATAAAATTACTTCGAAACAAATGTCAGAAAATCAAATGAAAGCAATATATGATACCTTTGGAAATGAAGCAAAATTAGCTTTAGACCTCATTAAATATGATAAAAAATATGAACCTGCAATGCAATATATTTTCGGAAGTACTTTTGTTTGCTCTACTACTGAAATTTGTAAAAGAATTACATTTAATAAGTCAATGGGATATAGATGTGTTAATATGGAAGGAGATATATTCGAACCACAAGGTACAATGTCTGGAGGTTCATATGCAAATAAAGATAATATTATTATTAAAGCACAAGAGCTCAACTTTTTTCAATCGAAAATACAAGAAATTAAACTTACAATAGTAAATTTGAAAAATCAGTTAGGAGAAATAAACGACACAAGTAAGAATAATAATAATTATAACTTATATTTACTTATCTAACAACTATTAGATGTAAAATTCAATGATTTAAGATCAAAAATCGATAATTTAAACATACAATTTGAAAGCATGAATGAAGAAGCAATGTCAAAGAAAATAGCTACATATGAAAATGATATACTAAAACATCAAGAAGATAAAAAGAGAAACGATGAAAGAATAACACAGTTAGAAAAGCAAGAAAAGAAATATGTCGAGGAGATTAAAATATTAGAAAAGGAACTTCAAGAGTTTAAAAGTGGAAACAATGTAAGAATTAATTTCTATTTTTATATTTTACTAATATTATATAGACGAATATGCACAAAAATAAAATAAAAAGTTTAAAAGAGGCAATTGTTGATATTGAAAAGAATCTAAAAAAGTCGTCTAAGGCATTAACTGATTTAGAATTTCAAGTTAAAGATTATGAAGATGATTTGAAGAAAAATAATGAATTGTAAATATATAACTAAATATCATTACTTATATTACTTATTTTTAATATAATTTTCTAGACTTCAAGGTGAGATAGAAAGCATGGAATCTAATAAGAAAGAAATAACTAATATTGAAGGTAAAATCCAACAGGAAAAGTTAAACCAAAAGAGATTAGAAGTAATTAACTATTACTAATGATATAAAAATTACTATTAAATTATTATAAAATTATTAAAAATATTTATTATATTATATAGGCTGAAAATTTGGACTTAAGAAGTGAACAAAATAAAAATGAAGGAGAGATGAAAGCTCTTAAAGAAGAAAAAGGAATATTAGAGAAAAAGAATGAAGATCTTAATTCAGAACTTAAAAAGATAGAAAATAAACTAGGAAAGTTTAATAAAGATCTAAAGGAATCCGAATATAAAAAATCAAAATTAGAAAAAGAAAATAAATGGATTGAAACAGAAAAGGATTTCTTCGGTAAGTCAATATATAATATCATAAATATCAAACAATAATTAACTTATTTAGGTCAACCCAACTCTGATTACGATTTTTCCAAGTTCGACGAAAAGAAAGAAACAGAAAAGCTTTCAAAAATGCGTGAAGAAAACAATGTTTTAAAACGAAAAGTTAATATGAAAGTAGACTTACTTGCAGACCAATACGAAAATGAATACAAATCATTAGTTGAGAAAAGAGAAATCATCATTAAAGATAAAAACAATATTGAGAAAGCTATATTAGAACTTGATATTAAAAGAAAAGATGCCTTAGAAGATATATTCACTCACGTAAATGTAAATCTTAATTCGATTTATTCAACACTCTTACCAGGAACTAAAGCAAAATTAAGCATTTTAGAGGTACGTTTAATAAAGAAATTATAAATTAAAAAATAACATACGATTAGCTTATACTTAATTTATTAGGGTAAAACTTTAATGGACGGTCTCGAATTAAAAGTTGCATTTAACAACCATTGGAAGAAGAGTTTATCCGAGCTAAGTGGTGGACAACGTTCCTTATTGGCTCTTTCATTAATTTTAGCATTACTTAAATATAAACCAGCCCCTTTCTATATCCTAGATGAAATTGACGCAGCATTAGATCTTTCCCACACTCAAAATTTAGGTATTATGATTAAGGATCATTTCCCACAATCTCAGTTTATTGTCGTTTCTCTAAAAGATGGAATGTTTAATAACGCCAATGTTTTATTCCAAGTTCAGTTCATTGATGGAGCTTCAAAAGTTGAAAGAACAGCAAAGGATAAGAAGAAACTTAAATAACATTTAAGCTTAATTTAAATTAATTTATGTTAAGTTAATAATTAATTAAAAGGTTAAACTGACGTTTATTTGTATTATAAGTAATAATAAATTATTATTATTTAAATATTACTTATTTTAATTATTCGATAATTATTATATAATTATAATTTAATTTAATATTAATTTATAATTTTATAATTTATAATTTTATAATTAATAATTTAAATAATGAGTAACGAAGGCAAATTAATTTCATTAGACAATTATAACTTTACAAACAGAAAGAAAAAAATAAATAGGTACTAAGATTATATAATTCAATCTAAAATATAATTTAAAAGTCCGCGATCATTACGAGCAATAGAAAAAGCAGGATTTCTTATTGAAGAACTTTATTTTTTAGATATTAGACAATTTAAAGAAAAGTTTCCTGAATTAATAACATTACCACCTGAAATAATTGAAAGACGTTACGATATTTATGAAAATAAAAGAATGAATAATGTAGAAGAATGCCGAAGAGTAATATAAAATTTAATAAAACTAACCATAACAATAATTACTAAGGAAAGAGATGAAATTATTATGAATCCAGGCCTATACGAGTCTAAATTTTCAGGAACAAGATCAAAATTAAATATGAATGGCTCTATGAACAAAAGTCAATTTACTTCAACTGCTATTCAAAATGAAAAAAAAGCATTTGAGTTAATGAAAAAGAAACAAGAAATGGAATTAATGCAAATGGTTCAAAATGAATTAGCTGTAAGTCTTAAGAAAAAAGAAAATGAAGAAAAGTTAAGAGACCAAGCAGAAAGAGAAGAAAGAAAAAGACAAGAAATAGAATATAAGCATCAGCAAGAGGAAGATAGAAAGAAGCAAAAACAAGAGGAGATGGAACAAATGAGATTGCAAGAAGAAAGAGAAAGAAAGCATCAAGATAGAATAAAATTTCAAAAGGTAATTAAAAATAAACTATAATGATTATGAATTGATTTACTATAATATACATTATTATATAGGAACAAAATAGAATGAAAGAAGAAGATGAAAAAGAAAGAAAACGAATGCGAGAAGCAAGAATGAAACAAGAAGAAGATAAAAGAAAACAAGACGAATTTCAAAAAGAAATCGAATTTAAACAGCAAGAATTACGATTAAAAGCAGAGCAAAAACAACATGAAATGAATCAAAAAGAAGATGAACGTAAGCAAGTTTTAGAACAAAAGAGACTAATGCTAGTTGAAAAAAATAGAAGAATACAAGAAGAAAAAAGAAAAAAGATTGAATTAACAATGAGAAATCTTGACTATAGAAAAATGGAACAAAAAAGAGTAATACAAATTGGCTATACAAATTGACTATATATAATATTATAATTGCTTCTTATTAACTTCTTACTAATTTCATTAGGAATTCGAAGAAAAGCAACAACACAAAGAATATCAACTTAAAAAATTTGAAGAACTAAGAGATTTAGCTTTTAAACGTAACCAACAGCAATCTATTAAGAAAAGTCAAGAAATTAAAAAAGCTATTGAACGAAATAATGAATTGGCCTCCAATAAAATCGAAGATTATAATAAAAAACAAGCATTAATAAAAATACGTAAAGATGAAATAGAGATGATAAATGAAGAAAAGTTACAAGAAAAAAATAGAATGATACAACGTCGGGAAGAAAAGATTCATCACACATTAGAACAAAACAAAAAATTAGAAAATAAGAATAAAGAAAAGATATTGTATAAAATAAATCATAATGATAAGAAGGTATACAAAATTAATTAACAATAACAATAGCTTTAACATTAACAAATAACATTAAACATTACTCTCCATATAAAATCTATAGGTAAAATACGTAAGTGAAATAAAAGAACGACGCTCAATGGAAGAAAGCGAAAAGCATACTATGATAATGTTCGAACGATCAGAACGAGTCAAAAGACTATCACATATATTAGAATATCATCGTAAAGAAACATACGAGAAGATAATGGAGAAAATGAATCGAATAGAAGACTACAAAGTACAAAAGAATATTATCGCCAATCAAAAAAGAGAAATGCAAGAGCAGATAAGCAGAAAAAAGCAACAATATGCTGAGAAATTCGAGAAGATTTTTAAAAATAAAGGAATAGAAGATTTAGATAGTAATACTATACAAAATATGTTCCCAGGGAATAATCAAATTATAGATATGATTAGCAGTAAGATATTATTAATATTAATGTTAATATCATGTTATTGTTAGATTTTAAATCAAGCACGATGTCTAATAGTAATCAAAACAGTAAATCAAATCGTTCGCAGTCAGCAGTAAAATATGAAAAAAAGAAAAAACCTTTATATGATTCAAATATTAATTTGGATAGTAAAGCTACTCCTGCTAATTCAACTAGCCCGAAAGACAATAATGCGGGTAATGCTGGTAATAAAGTGAGTAATTTTAATGCGATAAAGCCGAAAACAGCGACAAATAAAAAGGATAGAAATTATGAAATGGATAATTATTCGGGTAATGAGCATGATAAAAGTAATTATTATTATAGTTACACTTATAATAAAATAATTTAAATTAGATTCAAAACAAAGTCAGAAAATAACACAGCCAAAAGATGAAAGTAATCAAAAAGATTCTCAAAAAGATGTCCAAAAAAAGATGGACGAATACAGATTTAATCTAAATCAAGAATTATTAAAGATTCTCACTGAAGAAAGAGAAAAAGAAGAAAATAGAGAAAGAACTCTAGCAACAGCCAAAAGAGAAGAACGAGAAAAATTAGAAAAACATTTTGGAATTGAAAGAGCAACAGCATCAGATAAGATATTAAAATACAACGAGTAATATTCTAAATTCTTATATAAATATATTAATTTACAGACAAATTGAAGCAAAAATGGAAGACTATAAGAAAAGATTATTAGCTCAACAACGTTGAAGTTGAAGGAAATAATATTATCTTTGCATATCCAACTACCTTCAGTTATCACTTAGAAATTATGATTTATGATATAAGAAACATTAGAAACATTAACATCATCATTAATAATATTAAAATAATTATTTAATAGATATTTATATACATTTAATTAATTAAATTTAATTTAAATGTTAAATCAATATTATCTACTACTTTGAATTATAAATTAAAGGTTAAAATTTGCCATTTTTTTATCCATATTGTTTAGAAGTTTCTCAAGGTTATCATGGTCCACTAAAATAATAATATTAAGTATATTAGTTTATGTTAATGTTAATGTTTATTCATTAAATATTTATTAGTTTTAGTTATAAACTTACTGTTTAATATACTCTCTTTTCTAAATACTTCATGTTCTTCACTCAAATTATCCACAATTGTATCTTGTTTATCTAATTTATCACCAAGGTTTGAATTTTGTGATACTTTGTTTAGACTCTTTTGAAAAGCTGTATTGGGTCTCGAGTATTTTGCTAAATATTTATTATTAGAAATAAGTTCAAATGATTAATAATTCTTTTAATTATTAAACTTACCTGATTTCCCTCTTGTTGCGAATCGATCATGTAATATAGGTATTGATTTAATTTTATTAATCATATTTTTCTTTTGTTGTAACTGGACTAAAACATCATAAGGATCATATAAGACGTCTTCTTCTTTTTCAGTTTTAACCTTTCTTTTCCTAATAATAAGTGTAAATGGTTAATATAAATGTTTTAATATTAGTATAATATTACTTCTTTTTATTATTTATATTTCTAAACGCATCATCCTTTGTAATTTTGTCAATTGACTTAGAAAGCACTTCGTCATTATCTTCTTCGTTAATTTTAGCATCACTTGGTAAAAATAATTCAAACCAATCATCAGGTAACTCATGATGTGAGAAATAATCTTCGTCTGTTAAATAAATTGAATTGAGTAATTTAAAACTATAAAGAGGAATATTAGTAGAGATAATATTATGATCAACAGTAAGTCCGATATAAACCTAATAACAGTAAGAGATGAATTTTGTTTATCGTTGTAATATTACTTGGCATTTAAAGAACTTTATTTCAGGCGAGAAGAAATTAAGCGTAGTCTTAATTCTTACATTTTTGTTTTCTAAATCAAACGAAGCGAATGTTGTGCTTTGACATTGGGCTAGTGGATTATGCCAATCGTCGTTAATAACTATTCTGAAGTCAACTACCTCATTCTTTAGTATTTGTTTCACGTTTGAGTCTTTATCAGAAAAGAAGTAAAACATCTTAGCTAAGTTAAGTTCGACTTCATCAGTACTAATAACTTTATTATTTTTATTAAAGATTGGGATTCCAATTTTTTGTTCGAATAGTTTAATATATAGTTTGTAATTGATATTATTATCAAAAGGTAATTTGTCAAGTTCGATATCCTAATAAATTATATCATTATTATATTAATTATTAATATTTAATCATTGTTTTATCATACATATAATCTTGTAAAATAAAAAAGAGCCCTCCATTGGTTACATTTATCAATTTTCTTATAAAAGCGGTTTTGAGTTTCTTGAGAAGGATTTTTCTTTTTGATTTCTTCTTCGCTTGGGACTTGAATATTCATACATAATGCTATTGTTTTTTGAATCTATTATATTAATATTATAAATTTGATAATATTTATTATATTAAAATTGATTCTTACTTCAAGAAGTTCTTGCTCAGTTACAAGTAGTTTATAACATAAATCGCAAACGCTACATGTCTGTTGATCATACATATTATTCTATATAATTAATACACAATTAAAAACTATTAAGCATAATTTATTTATTTGCATATTTACAATTTCAAGATCAGTCCCTCGCTTACTTAAATTTTCTTTCAATCTCATTAATAATTTAAATGTAACCATCTTAGTAATCTTTGATTTTGGATACGGTAATGTGCATAGCCTACATGTTAATGTTTTGTAAATCTTTTTAACATTTGCTTCATTATTCAAATAATTCTTTGTTACTTCCATATTCTTTAAATAGTCTTCTTTTTTCTCGAATAATTTTGTAAAGGCTCTTACACCTAAGAAATAAATAATTCCTCTTTCATCTCTTATAAAGTCAATTGTTATATCTTTCAAAAAGAGTTTAAAATATTTTTGGACATAGCTTATTATTTGATTTGCAAAATATTCATAAGGTCTTAAAGACTCCCCTGACATTATATAAACTTCATATGAATTTTTGTCTTCAAAGTTAACAATTGTTAGATTGTGATACTTTTCTAGTATTACTTTGGTTTGCTCTTTAGAAGTTTCTTTGAGAACTTGTTCTAAGGCTAATTTATTAATTATATAATAAGCGATATTCGGCTAAGAGAAATTTATTAAAATATATTACGATCTTTGATTCGTTATAACGTGTTTTGCATTTAAGTCTAATTATTGAAGGTTTAGTTAGGATCTTTTTAGGCTCGTGCTCGACAGGACTTACATAATCGTAAAGATGATGTCTGTCTTTTTTATCTAAAGTTGGTATAGCAGATTCATTAAATTTAAAATCTGGTAGTATGCTTTTCTGTTCGTTAATTGTTATGTTTGAATTAAATTGATCTCTATGTTTAACATGTACTTGTTCTTTGGTTGTTTTGTTCCTATTGAAAATATTATTAATAGTTTAGGATTATGATAGGTTTATTGAATATTTAGCATTTAAATTAAAGGATTTTTAATATTTAATTACTTAAGGAGTTCTCTATTTCTTCCTCTGCTTCGAATATACCTCTGCATTATCCCATCTCCATTCTCTTTTAAATTCTTAGCAGCCGTCTCAAACCTCTCAACTTTATGTGAATTTTTATATGGACTTGCTTGATTTAACACAATAACATATGGATCCATATTAGTAAAACTCCTATGATAGTCTTTTTCTTCTATATTCTTAACAACTTCATAAAACAAAAAATCTCTTTTAATAAAATTAACTGTAATCTGATTATTATTGTCTGGATCTATTTTTATAATAATATTTAATAATATTTTTTTCTATTACCATTGTAGACATAATACATTTCCCAAAAAGTCTCAGGTATATTAATTTTTAAATATTTAAGGTATTTCATAGTATCATCGTCCGAGAATAGCTTTTTAATAAAATTTACCCCGGGAGTAAGTGGACAATCATCATAATAACTTTCATCCTTTGGTGAGCATAGTATCTTATCAAAAATAGCAGGAAACTAATAATTTAGTTAATATTAATATAGTTTGTTATTGTTTAGTTAATGAATATACTGGTTTCTCTATAACTATTTTGTTTTCCTCTTTGTGGCTATTTAGATATGATCCTCTAGTCTTAAACAAATCAGGAATGACTTCTTTTTTTGGCTTTAGTTATAACAAATCGAACCTCTTCTTTTTTAGTTAGACTGTTTATTTCAGTCATAAAAGCAATTTTGTTCTTATTATCCTTTTTCATTTTACTTTAAATTATTAAATTTATTAAATTTAATATTAAAATAATTAAGTTATAGGTTATAACTTAAAACATTTAAGATAATTTAAATAATTATTCATTCTTAATGTAATATTGCTTATTTTTGTTTTATACATTAATAATATATTTATCATTAAATTATATAACAATCATGTATTATATTTCTCTTCTCTTGACTATATATCACTCTCTCCCAATTCCTAAATATTAACATTTATTAAATCATATCATTATCAATATCAGTTTCATTAGTCACTGACGTTTTATAATAATTCGTTTGCATATTCACACTATTTAATTTACTTATTTCATAATTCTTTTTACGCAATATTGCATTCTCAATTAATAACTTATCGAATTCCTTTCTAATTTCTACTAATGAAACTTTATCAGAAATACAATAAGGATTATCACAAAATAATTTTTGTTTTTCAAATCCTCTTTTTAAATGATCATTTTGTATTTTCATTTCGTTTCGTTCCTTATTAACTTCAAAAGCAATCTTTTTGAATTTTTGATATTTCATATTTTCTAACTTTAACTTACGGTTTTCTTCTTCAAGTTCGTTTATTTCTTCAGTTTTTTCTTTCAATTCTTCATTTTTTGTAAATAACTAAATAAAATAAATATAATGTTAAGAATAAAGTTAATGTTAAAGATAATTTAAAGTCAACTCTTAAAAAAATCAATTCATTCATTCATTCATTTATTACCTCTATAAAGTTCTTTTCTAGCTCATCAACATATATATGATAATAGTCACTTAAAGAACTATTCAATTCTCTAGTTAATGAATTGGAATCAGCTGGGCCCGCAACGGATTTTGAGCTTTTAAAACTAGCTTTCTTATTACTACTTGTATCTCCAAGAAGTTCTTTAATACCTTCTAAATCTTTACGAGATCGTTTTATATTCTTTTTCTCTTTTTTAATATAGTTGTCACCAAAGTTAATACTAGTACTATCATTTATGGATACTTCACCCATTTCAGAATCAAATTTGACTGACTTATCATTCTTTGTTTTTCTTTGTGGAGAAGGAGGATCTAATTTTATTACTCCGACAGATTGATATTCTTTTGGAAAGATGTTTAGACTTTCGTTTACTTTCATTTTGAGTACAGCTATATCGCGGATTTTTTTAATACAGTTAACTGCTGACATTCCCATTGAGTCTTTAGCTAGAGGATCCATTTTTATTTGTTTGTTTGAATTGATTATAAATTAGACAAACTAGGCTTAATTATATAAATTATTAGCTATTGAATAAGTAAAATAATTAAACTATTTCAATTTATTTGTAAATATGATAACTAGTAAATAAAATATTAATATTGTTTAATTTATATAAAAAAACTATTAATTTATTTTATTCAAGTTCAGCTTCAAGTTCAATTCATTTAACTTAATCATTCTACTTTTTCTTCTTTTAATAAATTGTTTTCATCTTCTTTAGGATTAGATGCTCTTCTCTCCTCCTGCTTTCCTTCTTCATTATCGTTATTTTTTACAACATCATCATCATTTCCATAATCAAAATTTAAAATATCATTTCTTATTGCCTTTTCATCAAGCAAAAAGTTGATTTTCTCTTCAAGTAGCTGTCCAACATTAATAAAGAAATTCTTTCTAACATAACCCTTTAAGAAGTTTATTGTATACGTTCTTAAATTTTTCTCACAAAATTTATTATTTATTTTAGTAAACTCCTCTTGAATACTTGGGATATTATCTTTAGAATAAGAATAAATTTTATCTATTGCGGACATATATATGTTCGTCATACAGCTAAAATAAACATATAATATTTTATTAAATTCTTCAAGATTCATAATTAGATGTTCTTCTTGTATTTTACTTTTTATAATGTCTTTTTGTATAAATTGTGTAATGTATAATATTTTATCTTTTGGTAATCCCAAACATTGAAATATTAATACCATTAATATTCCTAGTATACTTTCTTCTGAATGTGTAACATAAGCTAACTCCCAATAATTTCTTTGATAACCAATATCAAGATGAATTCCACAATGCTTTACTAATGTCCAAAATTCATAATAATTCTTATTTTGTGAGTTGTTATATTCATTTATTTTCTTTCTAACAAAGTCAAAATTAATCTTTTTAATAAAAAAGTCATCCATTGTAGAATCAATTTTATATAGTGCTCTATTTTTCTTATTGCAACATCCCATTTATAATTAACTTATTAAATTTATTTTATTTAAATTTTTTATTAATGTTATTATAAAATAATTCAATATTACTAAACTAATAAAGTTTAACTATTATATTTATTGTATTTTATTTATTAGACTTATTTATTTATATTCAAGTATTTCTGTTAAGGAATCAGCCATACCTTTTGTTCCTTTTGCGAAATTCTTTCTTTTTAATGCTTGAATTGTTTGTTTTTTTACTTTTTTGGCGAGTCTTTCAAAATCTACACTTCTATTTTCGCTTATAGATTCAACCATATTTTTTATTTGTTTTGAATCAATAATATCTCTAGCAACAGGTCTAGAATTTATAACCTCTTCAATAATCTTTTGTTCTTTTCTTTTTTGTTCTTCACAATGGGTTGCAGAACAATATCCTGCTCTAAAACAAGCATCACATTTACCAGCAAAATCTTTTAAAAAAGGTTCAAATTGTGAATTTGGTTGTGACCATTCTTGTGATACTTTATGACAAGTGTCTTTACATCTTGAATAACCGCATTTAGCTTGTTTAGCAAATTTTAATTTATAAATAGTAAATTGGCATACTTGACAAGCATCTTCCTTATCGCACTTGAATTTCGTACATATTATTGTAGAAAATGTAAATAGTAAAACTAATATGTAATACTTCATTTATTAATTGTTAATATATAATTAAATTTCATATAAAGAAATATAAGAATAAATATAGTTATATAGTATATTAAATGATATAAAAGTATATTAATAATTATAATATTTATAACGAATTATTCACCATTAATATTAAAGTTTCTATTTAATAACACTTTAATAGTATTTCATAAATGAAATACTATTTACTACATACTAATTATTTATTACATTATATAGTGTCATCATTTTCTCTGTCTGAATTACTCTGTACTTTTTCCTGGAAGTTTGGCTTATTGAAACTTTTCATATTTTGTTGCATATTATTAAACTGATTATTATTAACATTGTTATTATTGTTGTTATTGTTATTAACATGATTAGGATTTTGAATAATATTCATTTTATGCTGTTGAGGTTGTTTATTATTATTACTATACATATTCATGTTACTCGGCATATTATACTGCTGTTGATTTCCATAGTTACTATTCATATTTTGCATATTGTGAGGCATATTTTGTGTATTCTGCATGTTATTCATCATATTCGGCATTTGATTTTTTTTATTTTCAGTTAACTCCTCTTGTTTCTTTTCGTAATAACTAAAATCATCAAGTATCGAAGATTCATATGGATACTCCTTAATCATTCTGACCATTTCATATCCTATAATAGGAGGGATTTCCTGAGTGTCTCTACTGGTTGTAACTGGTTTGTTTTCGTTGTATCTATAGTGTTATAATTAGTTTATAATTAGTTAATATTAGTTTATTATAACTTACTCGTTAGTCATACTCTTAAAAATTCTATTTGGGACATCTTTTATTGACATCCACACTATAAAGAAGAACCCTCTCCATTTAGAATTTTGTGTCCAATAATTGAAGTTAGCCTGATAGTCAACTTCAGAGGTCATCTGAGCAACACCGACGAATTTGCCTGATCCGTTAACACTGAAAAGTAAGTATATTGGGTATTTTCCGTCTGCTTCTTTGTAAACTGATTGCAATTTTTGATTTCCTTTCATGGTACTACACCAAATTTTATATTTGATAGCCTAGAAGTTTAGAAGTTAAATATATTTATAAATACCTTATGGATGTTTTCTTCGTCAATACTTTTGATTACAAAATATCTCCCCATTTGAAGTACTGATTGAGGTTTTTCGTTATTTTTAATCTCGTTCTGAATGCTATTCTTATAATTTTGATGACTTTGATGATTGAATTCGTTTTCTAGAAAATAAGATATAAATATATAAATAAATAAATTTTAAATAAAAATAATATGCTTAACGTACTTATTTTTTTAGGTATAAACTCTTTACTATTCGAACTTAAATTATTATTATTGTATTGATAGTTATCATTATTACTTCCATAATAGTTACTAAGGTTACTCTGATTAGGATTAACATTTGGAATACTTGAACCTGTACTAGTAACTGTATTAGGAATACCTGTATTAAGACCGATATTTGGATTAACATTTATATTTGGATTATTTGGATTATAACCGAGAGTATTATCATTAATGCCCATTTTCTTCATATTCATATTAATACCATACTGATCAACATCAACTTCTTCATTTTCATATTGATTATTCATATTGGTAGGCTTAGGTTTTACATTAATGTTCACTTTCATACTCTTTGGGACAAACTTGTGTTCAAACTTGTGTTCGGGGAAGCCTTTATTATTACCAAGACTTAAGCCCTGCTCTTCACTCTCGAAATTCTTTTCTATCTTCTGTTGGTAGGGATTCTGATTAACTATTTTATAGTAGTTATTTTGATAGTAATTTGTAGGCTGAAAGTATTGATTATAAGTTTCTCCTTGTCCGAGTTGGTCTGGATAGTTTTGCCTATTCATTCCTGAATTATTCAAATTCATTTTCATATTTGGATTTTGATCATCAGTTAGTTCGCGATCACCTTTGAATCCTTTATCTCCTAATTCTGGATATTTTTTCGAAAGTGAATTGTAGTTATCGCTCTGGGATTGGCCCAGGTTATTTCCACCTTTACCTCCGCCGAAGTAGTAATTATACATTTCAGGTTTAGTTTTTTCACTTGATGTTTCATTGTTAGATACTTTCATTAATTCGAAATCTGTAATCATACTCTAGAATTTAGTTATATATTAATATTTACTGTCATATTCGGATTCTTTAGCATATTAGGAGTAGATTCAGGATAATCATATTTCCTATTTTGTGCTGGATTTTCATAGTAATTTAAAAGACTATTATTAATTTTAGGATTCTTTTGTTTGTTATTTGGGTTTTTTATAGTATATTCTTGATTTTCATATATTTCATGTTCAAACTACAATAATATTATTTAATTTAAATGTACTTCATTAGGATCAATGCCTTCCTTTGTATCCATTTGAAAATATATATTAAATTATAATTTAATATTATAAAATAATATTATGTAATAATAATTTGGTAAAATAGTAATTTTACTAATTTATATAGGAAAAAAAATTACATAATCAAATTGCATTATACGATGTTTGATACTTATACAATCAAGATTTTTCAAGATTTTTATGATATAATTGTATGAATGATATAATTTATACTCCACAATTATTATAATTATAAATAATATTAAATAGAATATTTAATAGCTAAGATATATAGAAAAGTTAAAATCTACTTTTAAAATATTAAATTTTGTTGATTCCTAATATAATACAACGTTGCATGAACAAATACAATTATGAATTTGTATATATAAAAATTGTATTATCTAAAGTACATATAATTTAAAAAATATTTTAGAAAATTATAATTACAATAATAAGTTATATAAATATAATTAAATATTATATAAATGTAACATTATTTTATATAAATAAAATAACCCTAATA
>Ga0100378_1002427_pt1 | contig 18558 bp, 19 predicted proteins | sample CryGeymeta201502_FD_81535 | JGI IMG/M metagenome (GOLD analysis project Ga0100378, IMG submission 81535) | Groundwater microbial communities from Crystal Geyser aquifers in Utah, USA - Crystal Geyser metaG 2015-02 | ecosystem: Environmental > Aquatic > Deep subsurface > Groundwater | place: USA...
ATATATTTTAGGTTATTTAGATATAATTAGTATAAATTGATATGATGGATATGTTATTTAGATTTTAAATTTTATTTTTTAAATATATGTTTTTGATTTATTTGTAAATCAATCTTTATACTTATCATATTCATAAATATTTAATATTCACTATGTACTTATTAAAAAGCATTCAATTTAGATTCATCTCAATTCATTTTATATAATAGTTTAAAAATCATAGCTTTTTCTTTCTACCATTTGTTGTTTAAGTACTTCTAAATTTGCTTTTTTCATTTCTCTTATCTAATAAAAATATTAAATTTATAATCAGGTAATAAACTATCAAATAACTTATAACTAATATCTATATTACCTTGTTTAAAGTTTCTCTTTCTTGCTCTTTAAACAGTTTTGAATCCTTTCTCCATATTCTCCCTTGTATATCATTTAAAACTTTATCATATTGCTGTGATATCTTCTTTTCTTCAACTTGTTTGTCTAAATAAAGTCTGTGTTCTTTTCTATTTTCTTTTATACGTAATGTCTTCTTTAAATCTTCCTCGCTAGCTCTATTTTAAGATTAGCTTAATATGTATAAGATTGAGTTTAGTTTAATCTATAATATATTACCTTCGATCTCTTTCTACTTCAAATCTTTTTATTGCTTCTTCCTCTTCTATATTTTTCATATTCATTGCTTTTACTACAGTTTCAATTGCTTTGGAGGCTGTTTCTCCTGATCTTCTTTCACGTATTTTAAAATAGTCATTACGATCTTTTTCTCTTTGTTCTACAACTTTTTGCATGTCAATCATTGATTTTATATCTATATTCTTTTGTTCTTTTTTCTGCTCAGAGAGTGTTATTTTTCGTAATTCGTTTTCTTGAAGTAGTAATTGAAGTGCTTCTTTTTCTTCTATTTTTTTATTTAGGGCCATTTGTTTCTCCTTCTCAATTTCCTCAACACAATTCTTAACTTTAATAAAATACAATTAAATACAATAACAGTAATAACAGTAATAACTTACCTAAATCTCTTTCATATCTTCTTGTCTTAAAAGCTTCTAACTTTTTTCGTCTCATTTCGTCTTCGAGTTGTTTATCTCTACTATCTTTCTCTCGTAATTTTTTCATTTTAACTTCTAACTCTCTTTCCTTTTCCAAATTTTTTAAATTATCAGCATGCTTAAGAGTAATATCATCAAATATTTTATTCCTTTCATACTCCATGCTTTTTCTCACAAGTTTTTCTTTACATTGATTATCTAATGTTTCTCTTATTCTTAACTTTATTTGTTTCTCTTTTATTTTACTTTCAATCTTTTCTTTTTCGTATAATTTATTATTGTAAATATTAATTTCAGCCCAATTATCTCCTTTTATATCAATTGGCAATGTATTTAAATCATATACTTTATCCGATTCTATACTTTCTCTTAGTTTTTTATATGTTTGATTTTTTAATGCTATTTTTTCATCATTTAATTCAGAAAATAAAGAAAGTTTAGAAATACCAGACATAATTGATTTCTTTGATTTAACACTTTTATTATCATTATTATAATCATTATTATAGTCGTTAATATTATTTTCGGGATACCTTTCTATAGTTTGAATTCCGTATTTATTATTAATTTCTTGACTATTTGCAATGTTTGAATTTAATACTAAGTTTTTATGTAAATTATCATAACTTCTACGTTCATTTATCAAGGTGCTTAAATGATAATCAAAATTTTTTAAGTCATGATCAGAAATTTGTTCTTTGTTTAAAAATTTGTTCATTTCATCTTCGATGTTAACTTCAGAATCTTTTAGACTGTATTTTTTCATAAATTTTATAATTAGTAAATCTTTTATTTTTTCCCTACGTTGAATTGGAAGAACCTTAGTTTGTGGAAATTTAAAGTGTTGTGTTGATTTATGTTGTGATCGTGTTGTTTGGTTGAAACTGAACATTTATAATTAAAATATATGTTACGTATAAAATATACAATAATATTTTATTTAATTATTTATTAATATGAATAACTTATTAAACTAATATATTATTAACTTTATTCATATAATCATATATTAGATAAATCTTTAATTTAACAAAAATAATTTAAATAATAAAATTTAATAGTAAATAATAAATAGTATTAATTAGTCATAATGCAATATAAATTAAATTAAATTTATTCAATTATAATATAAAAATGAATTTTGCAGGAAATAAATTTGCTTACATATCAAAAAATAAAATTGACAATGTCAAAACTATAAACACAAACACAACAGGTGAATTAAAGGATGAAAAAGGCTTAAAAAGTGAAAAAAAATTAACATTAAAAAGGGAACTTTCCGTTGAAAGAATAAGAGACAAGGAGCTAGATGTCGTTTACTCTGACGATGACGACCTATTGGATTCAATTAAAGTAGAAAAATCAGATATGAAAGAAGAAATAGATGACTTATTTATGCAAGACTCAAATATCAATAATAACAATAATTTAAATTCTTTAACTAATGATAATAAAGAAAAATTTAAACAGAAAAAGATTATTTCTGCTATTAATATAATAGGAGGTCGAGGAAGAAAAGGAGGGAGCCACACTAGTACAAGCAGCAACTCTATGAGCAGACAGTCACAAGTAAAACCAAAACCACAGTTGAGATTGCCACAAACTTATGATATATCTTCTAAAATACAAGCTGAAAATCTAGAATATGAACAAGAAGTAGATAGTAACGTTCTTACAATACAATTTGAATTTTTAAAAGACAAGGTAGGATATGCAACTGGTGACCCTTATATTTGCAAAGGATGCGAAGCCTTTTTAAATCAATACTCTGTTCTAAGCCCAGTTGAAAACTCAGATAAGTTTAATTGGGAATGCGAATTTTGTAGCTTTACTAATGAAATCGCAATAGAAACTGAAGAAATACCAAAAACTGAATGTATCGACTACTTCTTACAAGGAAAAAGTATGACTGATAAAAACTTTGTAAATTCAAGTTACACTGACGACCAAAAAGTTATCTTCACTTTTGATACTAGTGGAAGTATGTGTGTATCAGAACCAGTCACAGGAAAACATAAATTTAAAGGAAACACTCAGTTCGAAAACAATGTAAAGGAACTAAAGAAGTTTGGAGACAACTCCGACCAGCACTTTGGGAATAATTCTAAGAATGTTACATACATTTCAAGACTTCAATGTTTACAAGCAGCAATTGAAAACAATTTAGAAAACATGAAAACTCTTACACCAAATGTTAAAGTCGGATTAGTACAATTTAACAATGAGGTAATTGCAATTGGTGATGGTACTAAACCCCCTGAAAAAGTTAACGGAAACAACTTAAATGATTTAGAAGTTATTAAAAAAACAGCTGAAAAGTGTTCTGATATGATTACTAAATCTATTCAAGATTCTTCTGATATTCTTCTTAAGCACTTGTACTCAATCGAAGAGGGTGGACAAACTGCCTTAGGACCAGCTATTCTTTTTTCTATTAATTTAATTCAAGGTTCTGCTAAAGGATCAAAAATTATTATTTGCACTGATGGTTTAGCAAATATTGGATTAGGATGTTTAGATAATATTACAAATCCTGAAGACCATCAGAAGATTAAAGAATTTTATTATGATCTTGGTCAAGTAGCTAAAGAAAAAGGAATAATTGTTTCTTTAATCACTTTTGAAGGAGAAGAGTCACAAATTTCAATCTTGTCATCTTTAATGGAACAAACAGGAGGATCAGTAGCTAGAGTTAAACCTACACAAATATTAGAAGAATTTTCAAATTTATTAACAACAGAAGTAATTGCAACTGATGTAAAGTTAAGGATTAAACTTCATAAAATCATGTCATTTAGAAATGAAAAACAATCTGACTTAACTCTTAATGAATCCACACTAAAGAGAAATATTGGTAATGCCACCAATGAAACAGAAGTTTATATTGAATATCACTTTAAATCAAGTGAAGAAATTTCCAAATTCAAGGAAATCGATCTTGAGAAACTAAAATCAGTCCCATTCCAATCTATTATTGAATACACTACTAAAAAAGGAGAAAAATGTATTAGAGTTATGACTAAAAAGTTAGAAATCTCTTCAGATAAACAAGAAATTGAAAAACAAGCAAACTACAATATTATGTCAGTAAATGCTATTCAAAAAAGTTCTCAATTAGCAAAAGAAGGAGACTACAGAGGAGCCCAAGTTAAAGCAAATGCTTGGAAAAAAGTTTTAAAAAGAGGAACAGAAAATAACAATGAAGAGGCAAATGAAGGATATAAAATGTTTAAGAATAACTTTAATGATTTAAATAATAATTTACTTGAACTACAAGACCATGAAATAAAAAAAACAGGAAAAACTGAAACAACTACTACAAGAACTTACAAAATGCAAGATAGAATTTCAAGTAATATTTCTCAGACAAGTAATGTGAATTACAGCAAAGCTAAAAAGAAATAATTTTTTGAGTTAAATAAATATTATATACTTTTATAAATACTAAAATTAATAATATAATCTAAATTAAATTTCTTATTCTAATTTTATAAAACAACTTTCTAACTTAATATAACTTAAATAACTAAAATTCTTTTAATTATTAATTTTATTTATTAATATTATTTAATATAAATTAAAATAATGTATAAAAGAAGTTTTATTCTTATCAGCTTAATTGCTTTCTCATGTTTAATTAATTTCTCAGTAAGTCAAGTTGTATGTTCTCAAGATGAATTAATTAAAGAATTATATGAAGATTTAATTGATAACGGTACTATTATATTTAATAGTAAGGAAAATTGGATTGTTTAAGAAAGTCTGTATCACCAAACGAAGTTGACGAAAGTGAAGAACAAAGAAAAAGAAGAGTTGAAGCAGAATGGAATTCAGACTGTGCCTTTGAAGCTGAAAATACAGGTATAAAATAAAATTTACGTATAGGAAATGCTGATTGGGTTGCCAAATTTTTAAACAATTACGGACTTAAAAAAGGTTTAGTTGATGTTAACGGAGATCAAGTCGAAACAGATTTTGACGATCAAGCTGATATGTGCGAAATTGTTAGAGCTTTAGTTGCAAATGGTATAAACTAATAAATATAATATTATTTTAGGTAAAATTCCTGAAATTGGTGAAGATGTTAAGTCATTAGATTTGAAATTATTAGACTATATTGATTGTCCAGGAGATGATGGTCAAACACAAGTCTGTGCCGCTACTGGAAGTTCATACGCAAATAAAAAAGGATGGTATATTCTTTTAGACGGAAAATCAATCACACTTAATAAAGAACCAAAATATGTACTAGGAAAACAACAATAAAATATAATAAATAATAAAAATATTATCAATCAATCATAAGAAGTTAATTAGACTAATTATGTAAATTTATAATTGTTATAAATATTATTATTAACAATATATTAACTAAATAAGTTAAAAATAAAGTAAATTAATTTAAGTAATACAATCGATTAAAATTAATTTTATATTATCAATAACAATTTTATTATTATTATCATCATCATCATTATATTATTAAAACTAATAGTATAATACTGTTTGACTTAACTTATTATTATATAAATATACTAAAAGATCTTTATAATATCAAATTCTACTAGCATCTAGCATTTTTATCATATTATTAGATTATTAGCTATTAATTCTTAAACGTTCTTCTCTTCATTAATTGCAGTTACCAATGCTGAAGGGGTACTCCATGTCCATCTGTATATTTATTAAGTCCGAGATTAATAACATCATATAAATACCATATTATAACACCAAATAGATATAAAACTGTTACTACTATTGAACCAATTAAAAAGCATGTTTGAGATTTGATATCAGATTCTACTATTATTCCTAAGAATACTAAATAGAGCAACATACAAGGGAATAATACAACAAAAAGTATTTTTAATACTCCAAGTATGATACTACCACGATAAATATGTCCTGCTCCCATGATAAATAATTCTAAGAGAAATGCTGTTATTTGTCTTTTCTGTTTGTAAGAACATGCTATTCCATTTGTTACTTTAGGTACATGTGCATACCCTTCTGCGCAAACACATAATATATCTGATTGACATTTTCCAAATTTTCGTATACATGTCTTAACATTACAATTTGGCATTTGAGCACTAAAATAATTTACATTCGGAGAAGTTATTGAATTATTTGTTAAGTCTGTTAATGTTTTTTTAGTTATACTTAGGCTATTTGTGTAAATAAGATTGATTGATATTATTGTTAAGAAAAACATTTGTGAGTTCATTTTTTAAGTATTGGTATTTATTAATATTTTTTATATATAACTTAAATAAAAGTTAAAAATAAATAAATATTTTCATATTCATACATGAGTGTAACTATCAAATTACAAATTACAATAATAAAGTATTATAAAATATTATAAACAAACTCATACCATATCATAATAGTTCTATAAAGTCTTATACAAACAAGAACCAACCCATTATTTCATTTCTTCTTATTAATCTTATATGCTTGTATGTAGTTATTTCTTAAGTATAGTCAATATTTATACTACTAAATAATAATTGTAATAATTTTTAATGAATTTAAATTTAAAACATGAAAATAGAGCCACAGATAACTTTTCTTCATTAACTTTAGAATTATTAAATGATATAGTATCAAACGATAGTAGAATGTTTGGAGATAATATAATTGATAGAAGTCAAGAAGAAAAATTATTAAAAAAAGTAAATCAAGAAAATAAATATACATATAAAAGAAAATTTAATGAGTTAGAATTACATGACAAGTTTTCAGAGATTAATTTAGAAAATGGTCTGTTAAATAGTAGTAACTGTAAAAATAATAGTAACAGTAATAGTAATAGCTATAATTTAGTAAACGAAAATATTAATAATTCTGATAATATCAATAATATCAATAATACAGACTTAAATGTTACTAGCTTTAAAAGTTTGAAATACAAATAGTAAATTAATAGTATAAGAAAAATATTTATTGTATTAAATTAAATGAACTACTATACATATAATAAAAACCTTTATTATTAAGATTATAAAATATTATTATATTACATATTATATTATTTTTAAAATAATAAATATTACTTAGTAGTTTTTTAAATTATCATTAAATAATGAATAGTTATGCTTAATTTAGACTTATTGTTCCTTTCAATGACCCTGATCCAGCTATAGTTGCATTGTTACTGCTTACATTAGTTGTTGTTGGAGATGGAATTTCGACTTTCCCATTGGTTTGTACAGAAGTTTTGGCTGAAGTAGTTTTTTTTCTATGTCTTCTATGACTTCTACTATGTTTTTTTCTATAAGTCTTTCCACGGTGTCTTATTCTCCAGCTTTTTCTTAACTTCCTTTTAATTCTATGTTTTCTCCCATGGCTGCAATTGTAATGTAATCTATGAGCTCTTCTATTTTGATATTTTCTTCCTTTGTGTCTTGTCCTCCAACTAGCTCTTCCACCTTTACTGCATCTATTTCCAGCTCTAAGTTTTACTCCACTTACCCTCTTTCCTTGTTTTAGTTTTCTGATGATTGATCTTTTGACTCTTCTTGCAACTTTTCTTGTTATTTTTCTTTTTACTCTTCTTGTAATCTTTCTTGTAAGTCTTCTTACTACTCTTCTTGTTATTCTTCTCTTTACTCTTCTTGTTACTCTTCTTGTTACTCTTCTAGTAACTCTTCTTTTAAGAGTTTTTGAAACTACTTTAACGACATGTTTAATAACTCTATCACAGTAGACTCTTGCATTTAAACATATTTGGAATTCTAAGTTTGTTTTTCTGTGATTAACTTTACTTATTTGTCTTTTAAGTTTGAGTATTAATTTTGCTTTTGCTCTACCGTGGAGTTTATTAGCTGCTCTTAATATTCTTCTTTTCATAAGTCTTATTTTTTCACCCATTGATTTAATGTTTTTTCTAATAACTATTTTTTTGACTTTATTTTTATGGATAACTCTATATACATTTTTGATTGCTTTTTTGATAGTGATATATTTTCTTGTAAGTCTTCTTAAAACAGATACTCTTTTTCTTCCGTGGAGATTTCTCTTAGCAAAAGATATTCTTAGTTTAATTTGTCTTACTTTATTCTTTAATTTTTTAGCGATTCTTTTTGGTCTTACGTTGCTAATTCTATGTGTTCTTCTAAGAACAAATTTAAATTTGATGTGTCTGATACTTCTTCTTATTCTTCTAATTTTGTGTGTAAGTCTTCTTATTACAACTCTTTTATGTCTTCCGTGGAACATTTTCTTAGCAATTTTGATGTTAATTTTGATGTTTCTTTTCATGTTTCGGAGATTTTTTACAATTCTAACAACTTTTCTTGGAATGTGAACATGTCTGTGTATTCTTTTGTGGGTTACTTTTCTGATGGTTACTCTAATTTTTCTTCTTATTTGTCTTACTTTATGTTTTAATCTTCTGATTACAACTTTCTTATGTCTTCCGTGGAACATTTTTCTAGCAATTCTGATATTAATTCTAATGTTTCGTTTCAACTTTCTAAGTCTGCCAATGACTTTAACAACTTTTTTTGGTACATGTCTTCTTCTAAGAGTTATTCTAACTCTGATATGTCTAATTTTTCTTCTAATATGTCTAACTTTTCTTTTTAATCTTCTAATAGTGACTCTTTTTACTTTACCATGTAGTCTTTTTCTTGCAATATTAATTTTGATTTTGATGTGTCTTTTTTTGTTTTTAAGTCTTCTTACAACAATTCTCACTTTTCTTGGAATATGTACTATTTTGCGAGTTACTCTTCTGATTGTTACTCTGATTTTTCTTCTGATATGTCTTACTTTTCTTTTTAATCTTCTGATGACGACTCTTTTTTTCTTTCCATGGAGTTTTTTTCTGGCAATTCTAATTCTGAATCTGATGTTGCTTTTTGCTTTAAATAGTCTGCCTACAAACTTTCTTACTTTTCTTGGAACGTGCTTTTTTCTTAGAGTTACTCTAATTCTGATATGTCTGATTTTTCTTCTGATTGTTCTTTGTTTTCTTTTTAATCTTCTAATAATGATTTTCTTTCTTCTACCATGTAATTTTCTTTTAGCAATTCTAATTTGAACTTTGATATTTCTTTTAAGATTTGTAAGTTTTCTGACAACTTTTTTTGCTTTTTTGACTATTTTTCTTGTTGTAATTCTGACTCTGTGATGAACTCTGTGGTGGACTTTGTGGTGGATTCTGAAGTGGATTCTGTGAGTTATTTTTCTTCTAATAGTCTTGATTTTTCTCTTTACAATTCTAACTTTGTGCATTAATTTTCTGATGACGGCTTTTCTTTGTCTTCCTTTAAGTGTTTTTCTTGCAATATTAATTTTAATTTTGATATTTCTTTTAAGTTTTCTTAGATTTCTAACAACTTTTTTAACTCTTTTTACTACTCTTTTTCCTCTTGGAGTAACTAATTTTCTAACAAGTTTGATTTTTCTCCTGATATGTCTTACTTTTCTTTTTAATCTTCTGATAACGATTTTTTTCTTTCTTCCATGAAGTTTTCTTCTAGCAATTCTAATTCTAATTCTGATAGTTCTTCTTTGTTTTCTTAGTTTACTGATAATTTTTCTTCTGTGGACTACCTTTTTTTGAACATGTCTAATATTAACTCTGATATGATGGATCTTTCTTTTTAAATTTTTTATGACAATTCTTCTTGTTCTTCTGTTGGTGATTTTTCTCTTTGCAATTCTGATTTTTCTTCTGATAACTCTTTTTACTCTTCTTAATTTTCTGATTGTTCTTCTTTTGTGTCTTCTTTCTACTCTCTTTTTATGAATTTTTCTTAAGGTTATTTTGATCTTTCTTGTAGTTTTTTTAATCTTTCTTGTAAGTCTTCTGACTGTTCTTATTTTTAATTTTCCGTGTAATTGTCTTTTGGCAGCTCTTACTTTTTTGTTGATTAATTTAATTCTTACAATAAGTTTTCTTACATTTCTTTTTTTAGTTCTAATGTAGTGTCTTCTGATTACAATAAGTTTTCTTTTGACGTGTCTGATTTTGGTTCTAATGTGTCTAACTTTTCTTTTTAACTTTCTAATGACAATTCTTCTAGTTGTTCTGTTGGTAATTTTTCTGGCAACTCTGATTTTTCTTCTGATTACTCTTTTATATCTTCTTAATCTTCTGACTGTTATTCTTATCACTTTCTTTTTGTGTTGGACTCTTCTTTTTTTAATTACTTTTTTGACTTTTCTTAATGACAATTTTACATTATGGAGTTTTTTTCTTAAATTGTATAATAATAATTGACTGTTTGGAGCTGAGGGTTTTCTTAATGTAACTCTGATTTTGTGTCTGTATTTCTTAATTTTGATTTTAAGGTGTCTTACAACTCTTCTAGTCTTTCTTCTGATAACTCTTCTTTTATGAATTGCTTTTTTAACTTTGAAGATCTTCCTTTTTACTAAATTAAGGACTTTAGTAAGTTTTCCAATTACTTTTACTCTTTTTTTTCCTGTTAGTTTTCTTGTTGCAATTTTAATATTTCTTTTGATTTTTCTAGCTTTTCTTCTTAATGTTCTAACAATTCTTTTTGTGTTGATTCTAATGGTAACTTTTCTATGAATTACTTTTCTTGCAACTTTTTTAATATTTTTTCTTACGTGTCTGAGCTTTCTTATTAGTCTTTTGATTGCTATTGCTCTTCTTTTTCCAGTTAATTTTTTTGCAGCTAAAGTAATAGTTCTTTTAATTTTTCTTTTTTTGACTCTGAGCTTTCTAACGAATCTTCTGATTCTTCTGGTTTTAACTCTAATTCTGTGAACAATTCTTCTAACAGTTCTGATTTTTTTAGTAACTCTTCTTAACTTTCTTTTTAGTCTTCTTACAATTCTGACAACTTTTTTTCCATGTAACTTTTTTCTAACTAGTCTAATTTTGATTCTAATAACTTTTTTTTTGTCATTGAGCTTTCTCATGATTTTTCTTCTTTGTATGAAGATTTTTGTTCTTTTTCGAACTACTTTTTTAATAACTCTGACTCGTTTTCTATATGTTCTTAGCTTTCTTTTAAGTACTCTAACTGTGACTCTTAGTTTCTTTCCTTTTAGTTTTGTTTTAGCAATTTTGATTTTTGTTCTGAGTACTTTAATCTTGATTTTGAACCTTCTTAGTCTGCTTTTAACTATTTTTTTTGTTGTTCTTCTGATTTTTCTTCTGATTACTTTGATTTTTTTTCTTAAGACTTTAATAGCAATTCTTCTTTTGACTTTGCTGTGGACTATTCTTCGAATTTTTCTGATTTTTCTTTTGATTAATTTTACTTTAATAACTAGCTTTTGTCTGTGAATAATTCTTTTGGCTCTGACAATTCTTTTTTTGTTTCTAATAATTTTTCTGGTGATTTTTCTTACTATTGCCTTAAGTTTCTTTCCATGGTATTTCTTCTTAGCAATTCTTAAATTTTTCATAGCTCCATTGATTGAGAAGGTAATTTTTGAGATGTATTTCTTTTTATGTCTAATGATTTTTCTTCTGATTATTTTATGTGAAACCTTTTTGTATCTTCTGACAACAACTCTAAGGTTTCTTTTGATTCTTCTAATCAAAGTTTTTCTTTGCTTTCCTTTGACAGTTTTTCTGACTTTTCTAATTTTTCTCTTGAGGATTCTTATTTCGAATTTAAGCTTCTTTGCAATTTTTTTGTTGAGGATAAGCTTTTTTGTAATTCTCCGTTTAGTTCTTCTTTCAATTCTTTTTAGCTTTTGCCTTATTCTTTGCCTAATTTTCCTGTCTCCGGGTTTTGAAAAACTATGGAGGAGTTCTTTAATGCATTTTTTTTTGGGTAAAACTGTTTTTTTGGCTGATACTTTGGTATTAGCCTCAATAAGTGATAAGGGCCCTTTAAGGGTGACTTCTTTCATATCTATTCCATTATTAGCGTCTGTTTTAGCAGAGAGAGCACATGTTAAGATAGCGCAAAATATAAAAATTATATCTAAATATTTCATTAATATTATTAATTTTTAAATATTAAATATTAAGTATTTATATTTTTTAAATAAATCATTATAATATTTAAACGGTAACTTTAATTTATTCTATAATAAAGGTTTTGGATAACAAATAAATTAATAGTATAATGATTTAAAGTTTAAGGAAATTATTGAACATATGTAGTGTTATTATCTTTCCTATCAAACTAATTTATTTAGTCACTTAATATATTCAAATTAATATTATTACTAACAATAACAATTAATAAAATGTATTCATATTAAACACATTTACTTTATTATCATTTATTTTCATTTATATTTAAATAAAATAAAACAATAATCTTAATATGTTAATATTATTATCAAAACAATAATCTTAATATGTTAATATTATTATTAATATGTTAATATAACTTAATTATTAATTTAATTTTCTTTATTGCTTTATTTCTTTATTTCTTTAAATTAATTTATTTCTTTATTTCTTTAAATTAATTTAATTTAATTTAAGTTAATAATATAACTAAAATGATGATTAACGAAGCAAAAGGAACCTTTGGCATGTTCTCACAGGTAGGCAAACGAACGGCTGGCTCTTTTAATATTTTTTCAAAACAAGAAGATTTAATGAATGAATTTTCTAATAAAATAAACAATGCCCAACCAAAAGAGAAGAAAGTAATCTATTACATTCATTTTTAAAACATAATAAATTACAAACAATAAAACATATACATTTAGTTGATAAATGCAGAAACAGATAAAGTAATGGATATTTTCAACCCACGAACATATAAAAAGCCTAATAAAAATAAGCATATTTCCAAACGAGGTAAATATTATTAGTAAAATAACATAGCAAAGTTTGATCTGAAATTTCAAGTAAAAAAGGTAATAATAAAATAACTAAACGATTAGTATGAAACCCCTCCCTGTAATTTTTATAATCCGGATTACTCGAAGATTCTTGAAAAGACTGATTTTTGTCTTCCTTGGAATATTTCCAAAATGAAAACGCAAAGAAGAATTCCAAAAGAAACTAGTAGAGATGTTTTCTATTTAAGTCATAATGAGTTTTATGTTCCAAAGACTATTAATAAAAAATTAATAAGAAGAAATAGTGCAACTAAAATGAAAGTGGCAGATGATATCCGATCAAGACTATTACAATCAGCAAATAGCATGAAATCAGCCCAATCCTCAAAAACCATGAAAAGCGTGAACTCAAATCATAACTTCAAAGCATCAACTTCTAATTTATATATTGAAGATTCAACTCAACCTTTGAATACAGATCCAAATATAATACTCGTAGATAGTTATGAGGATAATGATTATTATAGAAGAAATTCGAATTATAATTATCAGACACAAGAAACTTACCAGACTTACCAGACAAACACAAGTAGCTCTAACGAAAGAAAAAACAAAGAAAAATTAAAAAGACCTTTAACTGCACATGAAATTGAAGTAAATTTAGTAAAAGAAAAGAGAAAAATAAAAGCACCTGATTTTAAAAAGACAATCTCTAGAGAGCAATTAGAAAATATTTTAGATAGTAAAAAATCCGTTATTCCGTTTACAATTCCAAATTTTGATTCGATTAATCCAAGTAATGATTAACTTGATATTAATTTTTAACTAATTTTAATAAAATTATAGGATCGAAAGTAACAGTATTTACAAAAGCAAAAATCGAAAAGGAAAGACCGAATACAGCGGGTCAAAGTATAAATCCAAACTTTGATCCAAATAAATTACTTCACAAAATTAATAATTATAAAAGACCACACACACCAAAATTTGATAAAATGACATCAAGAGTATGTGATGGAAATCCACTTCCTTTCTATATGAAAGTAAGTAACAATAATATTATTATCAATAAAAATATTAATTATATTCATTAATTCTAATTATAATACTAATATATAATTTCTTATATATCTTTAGAAAATAAACAACAGACAATCTGGTACAATTATTTCAGATAAATCTTTACTAATGAATAATTATGCTGATTCCAAATTTATTACAAAAGAGGGATTGCAACCAAAAAGAAGTTATAATAAGGTTGTTAATTTGAATTTACTTAATTCTGATGGATTTTGGAATAAAAATGAATTAAAAAAATTAACACCAGAAAATGAAGAACAAAATGAACATTTAAAAAGCATAGAAACATCCATGAATTTTTATAGTAACTATTTTATTTATATTATTTTAGCTAAAAACTTTGATGATTTAATGAAAGAGAACTTACTTAGTAAATTTGATTGTGTAACTTATAAAACTATAAAGAAGTATAATTTAAACATAATTTTATTAATGAATATTTTTATATTTAAATTATAATTTATTTATTTATTTATTTAATAGGGAAAATAGATTTCTGCAAGATAAGAGAGTAAAGCAATATATGATTAAATATAGTAATTAAATTATGTTATTTGTTATACTGTTTGATACAATAGTTTTAATTTTGTAGTTTTATAAAGTTAATTATTGATTTATTAATACTATCAACAAATACATAATAAATATATTAAATATATTATATTATTTCAATAATAAACTTTAATAATAAACTTATTAAATAAACTTAAATCAAATTTATGTCCAAAAAATAAAAAAATGATATTATTCTTATCTTAACTAAAAAACTAATTTAAATTAGCATTCACACTAGATTCATTATATTGACTTCTATGTAAGTCTCTATCTGTTTTCAAAGCATAAATCCAAACTGAACCAGCTAATGCTAGTTTTGTACATAAAGAAATCAACTTAACCAAAAACACTATAAACTTCAAAGCATTTTCTGATCCTCCATCATAATCAGAACCAGTCTATAATTAAATAATTAAATATAAATTTTACAGTTGAAGCAAATAGAACCCATATCAAATCATAACAAAAGGCTATAACAGCAATTCCGAAAAACTGGTTTAAATACCCAAGAAGGTTTGAGTTGATAGTAGTATAAATAATAAGTAACATATAACCAGAAACTATAAAATCAACAAAGTTGGCTTGAGTAAAAGTAGTAAGAAATCCCATTGCCATTACTGCTAATGCTAACATTTTAATGTTATGTAACCAGTCTATTGAGTCCTTGTCTATAATTTTATGATTTTATCTTACGAGTTCTAGATTTTACCATTGATTCTATTTTGTCTGCTAATGCAACTTGTTTATCTAATGGCATAACCTTTTTGAATAATTTAGTCACTCCTAAATCAAATATTTCACCTCCGAGCCCGGGTTGCTGTTGACTCATTTCTAGTCCTTTACTTCCTCCTTGGTAGAAATTGAAAGGATCTACAATTAAAATTAAATAAGATTAAATAAGATTAAGTGTTGAAAATATATGTAGAACAACTTAGTTGTCAATTATATTATTTCTTACCGTTTAAAACATCAATGATTTTATTGCTTTTCATAATAGTTGTATTATATTTATTGATTTTCTTTTCAGCTTTGTTTAGTAAGTCTTGATATAATTTGTATAATGACCAAACAAATTTGATCTTGCAATTAATTTTTGCAATTGTGGATTTGGTCGAATCTTCTATTACATCAAGTACAACTTCATATTCTTCTTGAGTATCAACAGCATTTAGATGGAATCTAATTTCTCCTAACTTGTTGTCATTGCTTATCAATTCAAATATGATGAAGTTTTTTCGTAATATTTTACTATAAAATTATTATGATTATACATACAATTCAAATTTTTGGTTCCATACATAGCCTGAATTTTGTTTACTTGTTTTCTGAACATCATTTTCAAATTTTAGAACAATAGCAACTCCAGGTTTCATTTCGTTTGGATCAGTAAATTGTAAAGAATTAATAGTAATGAAAAATTTTGCTTGAGCCTCATTTATACCTTCAGAGTTTAATTTTTCGTTTTTGTTTTCGAACGCAAGTTTCTTATAATTTTCAAGATTGTTTGATTCTGATTGAAAATCAGTCTGGACTTCATGTATATTTAATTTGAGTTCTTCTACTATTTGAATATAAGTCTTTGCAAATTCAGAACTAATATATTATATATTGTAATGGTAATACACTTACACTGTGATAGTATCGCTAGTTTCATCAAGAACGTTCAGGATTTTTTCGACGATTCCTCTATCAAACTTTTTTCCGTCCTATAATAAAAGTTATATTTGTTAAATATGTTATATTTGTTAATTAGTATAATAGTATATTAGTATAATTACGGGTAGAAGACTATCCAAGAAGCTTACAACTTCATCCTTAGACATTTTATCATTAGGGTTTTTATTTGCTTTTAATTTAAATTTGTTTAATATAATGTTCATATTTTGGTTAATTTCAGCTTGATACATTTCGTCTTTTAAGTTGTGATTGACCATTTCGAGATTATCTGTTGCACTGTCTTTGCTAAACATCTTATTTAGATCTACATTAGTTGAATTTGATTTGCTCATTTATTATTAAAATTTTTAATTACAATATATAAATAAATAAATTAATTAAATATTTTTATAAATAATATATGATACTAATTTTCTTATACAATAAAGTTAATATAAATTGTTATTAAGGTAATAATATTATTCTAATAAGATTTATTATTAATTAATCGTAAATTATAGTTATATAAATATGCATTAAATCTTCATTAAATCTTAATTAAATTTGTTTAACTTTTATCGACATAGCCACTTTACTTTTGATAAAAAATTAATAAAGTCCAAAATAACATATGAAGTGCTCCTCCAAACGGAACAAACCTTGACAAAAACACTTTTTTCCCTTTTATCGTTCCATAATATAATACTCCTGGAAATAGGAACGTTGCTAATGTCAATAGTCCAAAAGGCAATACTGGAGTTCCATTATAATTTAATATAAAATATCCTAAAGCCGCAACTTGATGTATACTACTTGCTCTAGAAATAGATAATTTAGCAACATCAGTTAAAGATTTTGAATGATGACCGTAACCAGAAATAGCAAGAGATGTCGCCATATTTAAACAACCAAATGACCAGCTAAGAGTGTCCATGTTTTTAATTCATGCTAATACTAATTAAATAAATATTATTTTAATTTAATTTAATTTATTATATAAGGTGTAATGTCAAAATCAGAAAAAGTCAGTATAGATGATGTTCGATTATCTCAAAATGAACATAATGAAAAAATTAGTAGTAGTTTTACTAAACTTCCTTTTTCAGATAAATATGTCAAAAAGTCGACTATAAGTCCACCTTCCGATTCATCAGGAAGAGATAATTCTAATAGTGGGCATTCTGTTTCTTATATAGAGAATATTAAAGAGAATAGAAAATTTATGGCGGATGTATTGAAAAGATTGACAAATTTAATTGATAAATCAAAAGATAAAGATATAATATTAAAAGAGTGCATTAAAATGTTTGACGATTACTGTTCAACCTATAGAAAAATAACAAACATCGAAGATGAAGAAAAAAATACCTGTAAATACTTATTTTAAAATACAGTATTACATCGTTGTGTTCAAAAGGAGAAAAACGAACATATAAAAATAATACTCAAAATATATGAATTAAAACTTCTTGATAACCATAAAGATGAACTAATAAATTGGATTGATAAACGTAATAATGATAAAGTACAAGCAATAGATATCGCAGCACAGAGATCCAATATCGAAATAATTAACTTGATTTATACTTACTATGAGCAATGTAATTCATTTATAAAACTCACTGACAAGGAATCGAACATATTTCACCAATCAAGTAAAAAAAATGAAATTTATCCTATTATTTTCTTTTATGAAAAGCTTCGACAGCACTATCCAAATAAAAATATATTAAATTTTACAAATAATCAAGGAATGACTCCTCTTCATTACGCCAGCAGATGTGGTAATAAAAATGTTCTTGAAGTTTTAATTGATTATGGTAGTGATATTAATCAAACAGATTTTGAAGGGAATACAGTTCTTCATCATGCTGTTCGATCAAGTAATTTTTATATAATTATTTAATATAAGATGATCCTAAAATTGTAAAGAAACTACTTATAAGAGGTGTTAATAAAAATATAGAAAATTCAAATGGTTTAACAGCATTTCAAATTGCAGAAAGCAAAAATAACACAGAGATAATGACAATTTTAAAAGAAATTTCACTTTATAGAAAGTTTATATGTTTAGATGAGGAAATAAGTTATTTTAAACCAAAAGAAAAGAATTATTCTCTATTAGTTATAATATATAGTTTAGTGATCATCAAAAGTTTATTTTTAGCATTTAATATAGTTTTTATTGCTTCAGATGAGCATAAATTAATTGATGTTATTGATTGTTTAGGTAAATATTTGATTTTATAATTACTATTCAATTATTTTTATTACTATTCATTTATATTTATAAATTAATCATTGAATAAATTACACCTAAATTTATATAGAAAAACAATGCATTTTTGAACAAGTATTTTATTTAGCAAGCTATGTCTCAGATTTAATCTTATTTATATTTGTAAATTATTTTGAATTTTGCGGACAGACAAAAGAAAAAAAAGAGATTAATAAACAAGAAAAAAATAAAAAAAAAAAA
>Ga0100378_1002435_pt1 | contig 18529 bp, 14 predicted proteins | sample CryGeymeta201502_FD_81535 | JGI IMG/M metagenome (GOLD analysis project Ga0100378, IMG submission 81535) | Groundwater microbial communities from Crystal Geyser aquifers in Utah, USA - Crystal Geyser metaG 2015-02 | ecosystem: Environmental > Aquatic > Deep subsurface > Groundwater | place: USA...
ATTTATCATATTGACTGAAGGCCATAAATATTGGAACAATATCATCCTGAAGGAATGATCTGATAATATCATACCTAAGACAAATATAAAATCTCAATATAAGTAACTTTAGAAGATGTCCTTCTTGGAAAAGCTCAAAGGAAAATCCCACAATGTTCTTGACAAGGAAGATAACTCGAATTATGTCATTTCAAAAACTAGCAGTCACCACAACGTACATCATCTTGAACATTCAGGTATTTTCCATCGGACAAACTTCAGCTACTTTCTCTCCTGCTCTGAAAAGCAACTCTAATCACACAACTGCACATAAAGATAAACATAAATAAACAGTCAACAGTGTTCACGAGGAAAGGAAAAATCGAGTTTCACCATTTCATGTTATCCACAATTTTTACCTTGATGAACTTGAAAAGGAGCAAGCTTAGCGATAAAAATTTGAGAGGGAAACAAGATAAAGACTATAAAGAGAAAGAAAAAAAAGAATGTAGGCTATTTAGAAGCTGAAAGAGTCAGGAAAGTTAGCTTAATCAAAGCTCAAGAATAAAGATTGGGTACATATGGGAGGTCTCGGGCCAAACACTGGAACATAGTAATGGCTCAAAAAAACTGAACTACATAATAAGATGATGGTATTTTTAAGTCTACGTAGAAATTCTCCAAGGAAATTAAAAAAGTTAACTTTGAAAAACTCAAGCATGTACCAATGATCAGTAACTCAAGCCTTCAAAATGAAACAAAAAAGGATGCACGCTCTTTGGGAATTCAGTATAGTCGGCGTGTTCCCCTGCCTAAGGTGATGGCAGGATAGAGAGTAATCCAGAATATTCCAAGGTCTGAATCTCACGAGTAGTTAGATGAAATGGAGAGACTGGATCAGTATCACATGAAGTATATGGAGATGATGAAAAAGATGTGACTGTTTTAAGTTAATATATGTAAATAAAATTATGATAATCAAGAATACAAAGACGGAAGCCCTTACTACCCCCACAAATTCCGAACAACCTAATTATGCTGAAGCCCTTCGACTTCTTAGGAATGCTGATTTATTGTTGGAGAAAAGAAAGAGGCAACTAAGAGTTCAAGCCATGAAAGCCCGTAAAGGAAATTGGATGGAGCAGTAATAGATACACAAGAGGCAGCTAAGATAATAGGCCAATGCTGAAAAAGCTAAGACTATGCAAGAGTATCAATAGATGAAGAGAAAGGAACAGAAGACTATTGAAGACTTGAAAAAAAGAAGTGAGCAGAGGAGAAAAGAAGATAAGATGAATAAATCAAAGAGTATTATCTAAGCATTATAAAGCAAAGTAAGAATAAGGGAATAGATAAGAGCAAAAAGTCAAGAAGACTAAGAAAAGATCAAACAACTCAGAAAGGACAATATTGAAATGAAAAAAAGCAGATGCCGCGTTCTTTACAATGATCTAAAATCAAGCAGAATGCACGTGAATGATATGAATAGGAGTAGAGTGTCCTAAATCAAAAGAAGCATAAGCCGTGAAAGAGATGACCTTATGCAGCAGCTGAGAAGGAAAAAAAGATAGCTTCAAAAGTTGAACGAAGAGGATTCTATCTTTCTGACTTTATCCAAAGAGAAATAAGGGTCTACAGCCGATGTGAAGTCCCGTGAACAACTTCCATACCGGAAGACAAATTCATACATCAAAAACAGAAAGAAGAGTATTTCTTAAGCTAGGTTTGACATAGAACAGCGCCGGATAGTTTATGGTTCATGATCATTTATAAACCTTATATAGATGTAAGAGGTCGATCTGTCAAAAATAAGCTGTATCCCTCACTCCAAGAGCATCGCCATCATGAACCAATATCTCCTTAGTGCAACTGAGCACATCAACAAGTACGTTTCCTCTAAGAAAGGGTGAGCGATTACTCTGAAAAGTAATTACTGGAGATCGATTTCCTAATTGATGAACTCGAGAACAAAGTTGACATATTAGAAAGAAAAATTGGGCTGACAAGCGAGAACGAGGCAGCCTAAGCCCCTAAATCGTAATAGTATGGCAACATTTGATAGTTTTATGGCTGGGATTAAAAATAATCATGAGAAAACAAAAATCAAGCATGATTTGGCAATGTCTGGTTTTCTTTGCTGAGAGATTTGACAAACTGCTTGAACATTTTGCAAGATGAGTTCTAATATATGTTTTTTTCGGCTAGCTTTCTTGTAATTATTGATTACCATTGTTCTGTATTCTGCTCTATTTTTGACTGCACAATATCATCTAAGGACTTGAATTTTTAAGTTAACAGATTCTCCTTCTCCTTGGCTTCATCATATTTAAGTGTAAGGAGATCATATTCCTTCTTCTTTTCGTTGAACTGGGTCTACATTGTAAGAAAAGCGTCTATCTTTATTCTCATTTAAGTTGCCTCATTTTCAAGGATGGAGAGCTCTTCTTTGAGACCATTGACCTCAATCTCATAAATTTGATTTTGCTATTTGATATAATCTAAGCTACAATTGGTTTATTTGTATTGATGAGTCAATTTTCTGTGTGATTCTTCTATTGAATCAAGTGTTGCTTTCAGTTATTTGATTTCCTTTTAACACCTAACTCTTTGTTACCTTTCTCGCTTGAAGTCATTTTTGTATTTATTCAGCATTTCATAGAGCTCATCATCATCTCCCTGGAGAATACTGACTTCCTTGGATTAGTATTCACTTTTTTCATACTCTTTTTCTGGATTACTATCCATAAATTCAAATATGACCTGCATTCGATTGTAGATATTTTCTAACATTTGATTGAGGTGCTGCCCTTCTCTTTCGATATCGTTGGCACAAAAACTTGTTATTGTATTGCCACTGATCATTCTTTTTTGACCTTTGATGTTGTGAGTGTGCTCAAAATTTTACAATAGGATTTAAAGAACTTTGAGTCCATTCTGGAAAGTTGAAAGAGTCTCAAGCATAGCTTTTCTTTCAAAAAAATGTCCAAAGAATTATTTCAAGTAGAGGGACTGGACTTGATCTTTTCCCTTATTTGAAATCATTAACCGATTGATTATTATTTAAAATGAAGTATTCTATAATCTCAGAAGCCCTTAGCAGTGACAAGCCTGTCAATCTTGCAGGTTCATTCAATCGAGTCTTCTCAGACTATAACAATACCTGTATATTTTCTGTCCTCCCTGACAAGAAGATTCAACTGCAAAGTTTGTCAAATTAGGTATCAACAAACAAATAAGAGAAAGCAAAGGTCAGAAAAAGATCCTTTGAGCTGAATGTAAATGAGGAAATTGATTGGGAAAGACTGAAGTATATTTGGTGTGGCTAAAACTAGTGGATCTTAATTTTTTCAGCACCTTTGAGATTGTACTACGTCGTATAAAAATACAAATCTCTTCTTCCGATCAAACTCTAAGAGGAGATCAACCTGACTACCATGGAATGTTACGTCACATATCCTGAACTATACATTTATGGGGCATAAGAGGGATCGACTCAACATACAATTTACCAAATTAACCTTACGACTTTTGATATCAAACCTATCAAACCAACGAAATAAAATGGACCTCAAAACAAAATTAATCCCTGGTGCTTCTTTTCAGATTCAAGATTGTACATTACTGGAGGAACAAGCAAAAAGAATAAAGAGACAGATTCACTGATGTGGACCTACGCAATAGACAATGGATACTGGTTTGCCTTAGAGCTTTCTTCTGATGGCCCACCGTTAAACTCAACTGCTATCAACTGTGAATATGAAAATGGAAAAGTTATTTGTCTCTGTAATGAAAGACTCTATCTGGTCTAACTTTATCAGAGCAGAGCTAGATAGCTCGAGGACTGGGACCAGCTAATAAAGGCTGAACAGGTATCGCTAATCCGAGGTATTTTTGTCTCTAACGGTTGGGTCTATTTTCAGTCCTAGTAAAGCTTGTACCCTACAAAGTTCAAAATATGCAAGGTAAAGGAACAATGATCTTAAATGTAAAACTAGTAATTAAAAAGATGGTTAGTTATCAATTACGATTAAGCTTGCAGTCTTTGACTTTCAACCATCTAATTTTAGCGTGCTTGAGTTCATCAGCAATGTCCCTGTCTTTTTTGTAGACTGTCTGAACAAACTCCAGCTGTTTGCATTTTTCGAACAAGAATTGCTTGTATTGTTACAGAATTTCATAATCTGTTGGAAATCTACTGGCATTTTGGCGAATTCTTTTATAGAGGGGAGTTTCGATTGTACTGATGTTGTCCTTAAAGGAAACTCTAATGAATTATCCTCTGTGAACACTTACTATTTTGACTCCACTTGGCTCCTTATCCATGTAGTATTTCTATCCAAATACATCTCCTTCCGAAAGCTTTCCCATCAATATTGTCTCCTCCCAAACTCCACTCTTGTTCTGCAGCTTTAATTTTTTGTATATATTCACCTCTCCCTTGACAAAAAACAGAATGTCGGTGAATGGCTGCCCTTCATCAATGATGACTTCCTTTTAGTTGAATTTGACAAGTTTGGAGAGGGAAGATACGATTCTGATCATAAATTTATCTTCTTTCTGAATAATACAAATGATACTTCGAAGTATGAATGATTTTCAAAGAAGTGGTTGAGATACTTTATCGACTTCTCAAGATTTCCACACTCGTTGAATATTTTCTTGGGAATTTTAATCAGAGAACTTTATTTGTTCGCGATAATTGTAGCACCTCTAGGAACATCATAAATGAGAGAAACCTCACCAAATGAATCCCCAGGGTAATAGTAAATATTCTTTTATTTTCGTCTATCTTTTTGATTCTCGCTCTATACGCAATAGACTCCTTCCAGCACGATGTAGTAGTACTATCCCTTGTCCCCTTTCTTGAACAGCACCTGATGCATATCATGATGTTCGATTTACAAATGCATGGCCATCTTCTGGAAAGAAGGTAATTTTGTGTCGAATGATTCCTTGATAAAGATTACTTTCTGAATGATAGAAGGCTTACTTTCAATATATTGATGAGGAGCTCCCGTTCATAATAGTTCATCAGCTCGGGCTTTTTCTGGATGATCATTTTGAGATTAGGAGCCACCAGCTCGAATTACTCACGAAAAATTTCCTGCTCAGATTTCTCAAACATAGAAGAATTATACAATCAATCAAAGTATATATATTTAGGTCATATTTTTCTTCTCTCGAATAAATACACCTTTACTGCTTCCTCTTTCTCGCCAATTACCCTTGCTTTGCTTGTCACTGAATCCACCTCAGACTTTAAATTTAACCTCATGAATATATTTTTCCATAGTATTTTTCCAGGCGTAATTACAATATTTTTCTTTTATTATTTCTCCCACTGCTTGTTCAAGATGTAAGCAATGGCGCTAATCCAGAAAGAAGCTTATCTCGAGCTTTGACAGACAAAATCGATGGATCTTTCCTTTTGGCCCAGAGAAAATATTGTATTGCTTTCGATATATTTACATTTTTGGAGAATGTTGGGAGTGACTTTTCCATAATACAGATTGGTGATTGCTTTCCAAGAAGCTTTCAGTTTACAATTGTTGCTGTCATTCCCCCAATAAATTCCATCATGGCCCAATTTCACAAATCTCCAGGAAATTTCATCATTTCCGAAGTTGTACTTCAAAAGATTCATTCCCTGCTGGCACTTTTGGAATTTCTATATATCATTATAACTACATAGAAATCTCCTGTACCTTCAGATTGCAGATAGTCGTTATATAAGTTGATTCTTTGGAGGGGGTCAATTTTAGGCTTAATCTCGACATTTTGGTCTCCTTTCATCTTCTTGATGAGAGAACACTCTTCAAATTGTTTCAGAATCAGGGTATAGTTTGCTTCTTTTTCATTAATTTCAAACATATATGCTATTTATCGAATATCCTTATCTTGCTTCTGATACTGATGGATTAGATTCTGTATCTGCTAGCAATCATTCTTATAATATTTATTCCAACCTTTATTCAAGATAATTACTTCTTTTTATGATAACTTCAAAATCATTTCCCTCAAAAAGCTTTGTCTTTTACGATATTTGATGTTTTGGTAAATTGATGTGATCACTTTGTTGAGTCTGTTGCTTTCCTACATCGAGCTGTATATTTTGTTGAAATTTTATTACATCTGGGCTCTTTTTTGAGGCACCACCAAAGATAAGATATAGTAAAATATGGCTTGAGTTACTCTATCGAATTTGAACTATTTGTTTTACTTCAACTAATATTATCTCAATTTTTTGAGACTCTTCACTCCGAATAAAAAGTATAAAGCTGACTGAATATCCACCTAGTAATCGAGAAGCAAAAGCAGCAAGTTTAAATATTTTGTTCCAAGACCAATGTTGTCTTATATGCAGCAAAACTGAAGAGCCTTACAGTAGAGCTTAATTTTCATAATTTTAACTAACTTTTCATCCTGACAAGTGCCACAAAATTAACTGACTTATCTGTGGCGCGATGCCAGGACTTTAGTGTTCATTGGAGCCTGCAGTGAGTTAATGTGAGATATTATTTTGACTTCACCAGCAATTTTGCTTGAAAGCTAAGGCAGTTCCTTAGGAATAGCTTGCTTCTGGACGATATCGTTAATGACTGAGAGCAGATTGGCACTGCTTTCCCTTTTGTACTATGAATATCGCATGGACCTCTTCTCTTTTGACTTATAATATTAAGCGATTCCAACAACCCATGGAGGGTAATTCTCAATATCCCCAAGCAAGCCATCAGATTCATAATAACAACCCATTCTCTATGTTAGCCCCTTCCAGCAGTGCTCAGCCCTTCCAACCTATAAGATCACCTATCTTCGATTACAATGAAAGACATCTGGTCCTGTTTGCCTACAATAAACAAAAAGACTAAAATTCTCCACAATAAATCAGTAGCTCTCCTCTTATACAGTGGTGTTGCAGCAGACTAAGAAGAAACTGAAATAAAATGAGGACAAAGGAATAGTCAATGAGCCAACATCTGCCAATAATTCAGATTAGCAATTTTTTCTGCAAAAGTAAGTCTTTATTAATACAGAGTTGATCCAAGCCAAAGATTGGAACTTGCTTAGTAGATAAAATCTATGCTGTCATTCTCAAATGAGCTAAGCAAGTATGAGCGATTTGCGAGAAGAAAATAGATCTTTTAGAACTCCAAAGCTAGAAGGTCTTTCTAGCAGGCAAGTGAGGAGCAGCTGTCCAAGAGAAGAATTAGAGTTGTGAAGGTGGATAGCTTGATGAAAGGTGGCTCTATTAGGGGAGTGGTCGAGCTGGGAGGTAAGCAGGTCGAATACGAGTACTTTTGATTGAATTTAGATAACTTGATATTGGTGAAAATAACCAGGACTACTACACCCTCATTAGAAAAAAAGTTAGCCTCAATCCTTCCTGTCCACAAATTGAAATCGGATAAGAGCACCTTTTCGGACACCTCAACTTCTAGGATGAATAAATGGAAGAATAAGACCGAGATGCTGATGATGCGGACTCTAACGATGAGAACAATCCCAACAACGACTACCCTGATGAAGAAGACTCTGATCGAAGCTCGTAAGGTGTGATTGGAGGAGAGTACATGAGCGACGAAGAGTAGGATGAAGAGGAAATATATAGGAGGTATATGAGAAGAGTGAGAAGGAAAGAAAGGGACATGGTGATGGACATCGAACCTGAGTACTAAGATTTCGACTGATTGTATTTTCATCAATATCCTTCCTTTTGATAAGCTAGGAACAAAATCATTGAGCTCATTTGGCCAATATAAATTTCAACTACTAGATGATCTTTTCAGCCAAGCATCTGTTCTCTGGTTTGTAGTTTAGAAGAATTCTGATGGACTCTTAGCCAACAGCGTTGATCATCATAAAAAACGGAATTTGCAGTAGCTTTAATTTGAAGCAATACTGCCTTTATCTGCCTTTACCTTACACAAAACATTTAGGCAAGTAGTCCTTTAGTCTAGAAGGACAGGAAAGGATCTTCTTTTAGAGAGAGTATACTCTTTCCATCCCAATCCATTAAGTGGGAGAGTGGCTTGTATAAGGAATAAATTATGCCAACTTTAATTTTCCGATAGGTAAAATAACAACTTTTTAGTGTCTATGATCTTCTTCATTGAAATAATAGTGAAGCATCATCGAGGGACACTTTCCATCTATTGAGTTTACGACAACAACTAATTACTTTTTGAATTGCTCAGCGATCTTTAATTTTTTCTTACCCCCTTCTTTTTCAACTACTTCTTGCTCATGGGTGAAATGAAATTCTACCTTTTCAATATTTATTTTTTTGTCTGAGATATTTGTTATGATAAGGGTTAAATGCACTTCAATATCATTTTTTGAAACTGATATGACACCGATCTACAAGTGATTATTTTTGAATAGAATTTATTTTGACTTCAATAAAGCTTTCTTGAAACGGACTTCCATTTATGGCGAAAGCAAAGAAAATAAAGGCAAATAGCTTTGCAGCAAATCTTTGTGTTCAAAAAAAGATTGAATATGTCTATTTTTTTGTTTATTTTGAGGGGAGAACTATTGAGGCTATTCTCCAATCTTAAGAAGCTCCTTGATATGCTGTTGACTTTTAAATGGACTATTGATAGGTACAGAGGGTTCTTTTTTGATTTCCAGCAGAGCATTAATGCTTGGGCTCATATTTTTGATTTTTTCTTTGAGTATACTATTTTACTAGAGGAGAATTTGTACTTTTGCTTCAAGGCTAGCAATCATTTACCTTTGTTTATTCTATCTTTAAGGGCATGATCTTTGTTCCTTTCCTATAATACCCTGCATCTTTCTGACCTCTTCAGTCAATTCACAAATTTTCTTTTCGTACTGATCCACTTGAACATTGTGGCTCTCCTCATATTCCTGTAGTTTTATCAAATAGGATGTCTTTTGGATATCAATCATTGAATTGTTAACCTTCATTTGTTAAATTATTTTGTCTTTCTCTCTTAACTTGTTCTGCAAATATTCGACTCCATTCATCATATCTGAGTTGAATTTACTAACATCTCTTTGAAAATATGATGCCTCATCCTTCAATATATCAGCCTCCTCCCTACACTGGACAAGTATTTGTTCTATTTTTTCTATTTTTTCTTAGCCGAAAAAAAAGAAATCATTTGGTAGAGGAAATTGCACCCCTTATTTTATTAGCATTTTGTACGAAGATCTATATATCGAATCTGAGTCCAGGACTGGATGTTTCGGTATCCACTGGCTCAATATGTAGACACACTCCAAGCAAAAGCAGATGTACTTGCATCCAATATTTTTGATCTTGGTCTTTTCTTCATAATTTGCGATTTAATAGTCTAGCTCAGTACATGGATACATTTATTATTTCGAAAAAAGTCCATTCCTCTAGTTAGCAAGGATTGATTTCGATTGAAGAGACAGGCATTGCGAACCATTGGGTAAACATTCTCAGCAAAGAGTTGCAGAACTTGACCATCAGCCATCACTATTAGATATGTGAGCATCTAAGCTATGAATTAGAGTACTTTTGTTGTTTTGAACTTGATAGTAGGTGACTATGTTTGACCCTTGATGATTCCAGCTATTTCCTCCATCATTCTAATCGCATACAATGACGATCGCTATCCTTTCAAGGAAAGGATTAGCTTCGCAAGAACACCAATGGTGGTTCTTGGGTCATTACCTTCTATAGCAAGTCTGAATTCTTCTGAGTGGAATATCATTATAACCTTGAGTTTAGTTAATATATACCATAGCCATTCAAACTTTATATAATAAATAAAGGGGAAGGGGTTTTGAAATGGCCAAAAACAGTTGATGGGGAAGATTAGTTATGGACAAGGTAAAAAAAATGTTTGCTATATAATTAATTTATTAAACTCAATGAACGATCTGGAAAGTATTGTCAAACAGCTTTATGGTAAGCGAATAGTCAAAAGCAAGGCACAAGGGAATCCTCACTTTTTGTTTAACGTCTATGAGGACCAACAAACTCACTAGATCCACTATCTTAGAACCATATAACTGCCTTCTTTCCTTTATATCTCCGAAGCATCCACAGAACTCATCAAGCACAAGTACGGAGGCCTCATTCCCAAGTTCAAAATTACCCCTATCGATCGACAGTTCCAGGTTTATACCTACCTTGTCAGGTCACCCTTCAACATCATGCCTCTATCTGCTTTTTTACAAGTGAAAAAATAGTGTGGAGAAGTGCTTGATATTGACTTCTTCCTTCACTTCCTTTAATTCGCCAAAGATAGTTTCAAGATAGTCTAGAGCCAAAAATTGCCCCTCTTCAGCATCGGGCAGATTGGAGTCACTGAGAATAGAGACTTTGTCCTCAGTGATCCATCTTTCTATTTCTCAGGGCACAACGGAGCCACCATCAAAGATTAGTTCGGGTAGTGGATTGCAGGATTCGTGAGAGATGTACTAAATCTCCCCATGGATCAGGAATAACAATAAATACTTCTTAGATAATACTTTGGGGAATATCTTCCAGGCATTCGTGCTTTTTTCGATTACCTCATGAGTGGGGAGGCATCACTTGATGTCACTGAAGCCAAGCTAGCAAATGCTATAAGCAGATTCTCTGAAGATGCCAGCACAGTGACTGGAAGTTCTGTGGACGTAAATGAGCTGATCGAAAGAAATCAAAAAGAAATAGGCATGATGAGGGCCAAACAGTTCAAAAAGATGGGGCTATTAGCAAAAATAATGATTGCTTTAATGATTTTGGGAGTTATAGGAGGTATCGGAGCTTTTGGATTCAACTTTTTCAACAGAAGTGTTCAGTGCATGTAAGGAGAGTTTTTGAATCCCAACAACCAGTGTTCCAGTTGCACAGAAGGATGTATTAGATGCGAAGATGGCACATAGAACAGATGCACAAAATGTGACCTAGACATGTATCTGGTGATCGGTAACGATCAGGACAAAGAAGGTTACTGTAAAAAGGAGTGCACTGGAAGAATAATTCGAGCATATGTATGTGTGCGATAGGAATACTGGTATCCTACAGACCTGGTACATGAGTCCCTTTACCCTAAACAAACAAACGAGCTGACAGCCTAATGAGAATGATTCATGCAATTTCAATTGTATATTGGTATTATGATTATCAATCATGAGATCAACGGATGGACAAAATGACTTTCTACTCAATTTCTGTTTTGATGGCTGAATAATTAGGAAACACTTCAGTCACCTGTCGACATACCTAAAGGCACTCGATGAAACGTTTAGCTTTCATATAGTTGTAGGCCAAACGATATCCTATTCCTGCTGACTTTCGATTTGTCAACTCAAATGCCTTCTCATAAAAGTCAGCAGCATCAGCGTAGGCCTGCTCTTTCTATCTGATCAAACCCATCATCTATTGAGCTTTGCCGCATGAACGGTTTTATTTCAGCAACATACGCAAAACCTCCTCAGCATTGTCGAACTTTTGAATTTTGACATAGGATTCAGCATGAAGGAGCCAAGCTTTCTCGAGTTATTCCCCATATTATGGCTGATAGTTTATCTTAGCACATAGCTTAAGGAAGTTTGTAGCTTATACATCCTTTCCTGCCAAGAATTTGGCAATGGCGATGGCGAACATCGCAGGTGGGTATTCAGATCGCTGAATAAACAAATAGTTACAGCAGTGAGAACCTCAACGAGTTTCTTGATGGTGTCTTCAATATTTTTGACTTTTCCACCAAGCATGTGAACATATGATTCCATCACGATGAAGCGATGTGAACTAGCTCTGTGAGACATTTCTCTCAACAAACTTTCACAGATTCGAATGTTTTATGGGTGAACTGGCTTCAGTTTACCATCTAAAGCCGAGAAGTAAAAATCTTGATCTGGACACAGGAAAATGTCGATCATGTGTGTTAAGGATGCCTAGGCGTATTGTGATGATTTTTTGGCTGAATAAGAATAACTGTACCTTTATTGAATTCGACCATAGCTTCTGAAGGATTTCTTGCAAATTTATGATAAAGCCCTCTGCAGAAGCAAAGTCCAGCATCATTACTGTTACTGGCTCTGTTTTGAGCATTTTCGATGTATTTTTTAGCTTCATCAAGCTGGTTGTTTCTTCTGAAGAAATCAATCAGCTTGGCTAAGACAGCATACTTATCAGGTTCCTCCTCTAACATTTTTTGAAATTGTTCCATGGCTTTGTCATATTGATTACTTTTGAGTAAAATTTCAGCAAGAATAGAACCTGCAACGTCATTTTTAGGATTGACTTGGAGCAAAACTCTACTGAGTTACTCACTTCTTTATAGATTTCCTTGTCTAAGTTGTAGATCGGCCAACAACATCAAAGCTTTTTCATGTTCTTCAAATATTTTAAGGCACTGATTAAGCATGAGAATTGTTGTGTCGACATTCTTTTCGTAGTCGTGAGTATACTTGGCGATTTAATAGTAGAGGTCAGCATATACCATCTTTTCTTATTCAGCTGCTCCACCCTCACTTCTTAATTTCTCGATCAAAGCTTTTTGGAGCTGAGTGGCTGTTTTGATGTATTTTCTTGCCTTTTCATTGACACTGAAATCATAAGGCCCTTGCTTCTTGATGTGCAGCTTATAAAGATGCAAGTTGGCATCAACATTTTGTTTCAGTCTATCAGCTGGGCCATTGTCCTCAGAAAAGACCTCACTTGTCAATAATTGTTCAGCTCTATCGTATCTTCTAAGCTGAATACAAAGTTTTGCCAGATCTAAGATGAGGTCAGGTCTATTCAATTTTTCAATATTATCCTAGTAAAATTTGGTCGCTTTTTCATAATCGTGGGCCAATGCATAGGCTCTTCCAAGATCTCTAATGATACCTTCATGATCACTTCTCTCTTGATAGGCCTTCTCATATGCAATTGCAGCTTCTTCAGGCTAGTTGATCTTGACAAGACCATCACCATAAATCTTGAAGTTCTCAAATGTTGGAACAGCTTCAATGATCTCATAGTAACATTTGGCATATCCTTTTCTATTTTTAAGCTGTTAAAGATGAATATCAGCCAACATTTTTCTGCTCTCAACAAAGTATGGTGAATCAGATTTGACTGCCTTCAAAATACTCATTGCTTTCTTGATGTCTCCAGCTTCAACAGAAATAAGAGCATTGGTAAGCATGACATGCACTTCTTCAGATGTTCCTGCAAATTGACTAATAGCTTGTGTAATTACTGTTTTGCATTCCTTTGATTTTTTATTTTTTATATAAGATTTAGCCAATAGCAAAAAAATTGAGCAACGATCCTTTTCAGAGAATGTGAGCACCTTGAAGTTAAATTGATTCGAATCTGTCACTTTTCTTTTGACACTTGGCAAAGCAGCAGCTGCAACCATAGTCTCTTCGGCAGTCACATAGTCTTCCATTTCGTATTCAATTCCTCCTTTGATTAGCATGAAAAGAGGGTTTTATCTGATCTTGAAGTTGATAGAAATAGCTTCTTGCAGGGCATTGAGAGCAGCATCGTACTACTTCTTCTTACTCTTGATCAAAGCTTGAAGAATAGAGGCCTCCTAATTGCGAGGATCCATGTCAAGGACATTGGAAATAGCAGCTGATGCTTCGCCTTCACTCCCAACAGCCAACTTTCCTTTAGCCAAGAGCAAATAGGCAGGAACAAAACCAGGAATTTGCTTTGTAATACTCTCAAGTAATTTGATACCCTTTCCAACAGGGCCAGCAGGACTAGGACTCTCAGCTCCTTCGTTCATTTATTTCATAGATACTCCTTGAAGATAAAGCTCAGAAATTGAAAACAGAAAATCTGGATTGAGCTTGGTGTAGTAATTAAATCCTGGAGGCAAGCTTTTTGAGAAAGAGATTTGCAACTTGAGAGCTCCGTCTAGAATTCTATGGGCTTAGCTGAGAGCAGTAGGAGTATTGTTGGCTTTCCTGAAGGTCAGTACAGCCTCAAGGTAGGCGATGATAGGAGTTCTTCCAATAGTCTGTTGCATGACGTTGACAAATTCGATTTGATTTCCAGCATCATCAAAATCATCTTGAAGCAATTTACACTCAATCATACCAGCAATAGACTCCAACTTAGACTAATCCAGAGAGGATGCTTCTTGGAAAGCACGATAAGCATCTTCAACTTTTCCTAACATGATAAGCTGCCTTCCTTGTTCAATAGCATAGTCTGCATTGACTGGATCAATTTGCCTGCATCTTTAAACAGTTCCTTTCAAATATTCAATCACTTTCTTGTTCCTTCCACATACTCTGAGAAACAGTTGAGCAGCCTCGAACAAAAGTTTTGGACTTCTTCCTTCTTTTTTGTCAATGACACTTTCCAACTATCTGATCCTCATCAAGCAACTATCTGCATGACCCTACCTTGCCAGTTCATAAAATATCAATGAGGTAATAGCCTTGATGTTGTACTTGTCTCTTTGTGAAACTTACAAAGCTGCTTGCTGGAACTACTCCCATTCACTCAAAGCCATCAAACAGACTAGCTTTTCAGTCATAAAAGGCAGAAAAGTTGGATAGTACACAATACCTTAGTTGAGAACTTCAAGTGCATCTTAGTGCTTCTTTTTGAAATTTTTTTGAGCAGCTCTTGCCAAGAACAACGAAGCCTTGGGAAGATTTCTGTCTTTCTACTGCCATAATTTTTCAACTAATTCCTCAGCTTTACTTGCAAAACTTTCCTCTTCTTCATTTATGATGTAACTCCAGGCAGCTGCTACTCCAATATTCCCTGTAGTTCCTTTTTCTTCGATGAGGTCAATAGCTTTTCTGCTTTATCCCACAAATGTAAAGAAGTATATTGCTTGCGTGATGGCTCTTTCAGCTGCATTGCGACGTTACTATCGTTCTCGTGACCTGAGGTTATCGATTTAATCCTAAATGTGAGATGAAGTACTCTATCGATATTTCGAGCTTGGTTCTGGTAGAAGAGAAGAGCGACTATGCAGGCATATGATACTTCTTTTTTTTGTTGAATCGAGAGTAGATCGTTGATGGCTCCACTGGTGTTTCCAAGGTTATATTGGGCGAATCCTCCCCAGAAAAGATATAGTGGGTCACTAGTCTTTTTGTATGAGTCGGTACAGAAGGACTCGAGGTTGTTCCAATAGCCTTAGCGAATGAGATGGACGATCATAGCCTCTCCCATCTAAACTTCTTGCAATCTAGCTTTTGACATGATTTTAAAATGAATATTCAAATTCAGATGATGAAAATATGCAACATTTCCCATATCACAGAGTCTTCACCTCTGAAACTGGCCAAATGAATTACAATCATTAATTTTCCTATAGTATCATAATGAATCAATTAGGCCAAATGTGAAATGATATTTGATATACAAATAATTTGAAACCTCATCGGAATTGATATTATTCTTGATCACAATAGCATAATACAATATTGTTGGAAATGATGCGAGTAAAAAAGAAATTTACATCAACCCTCTTGACAATCTAGCGATAAGACTAAAACCTCAGGAAATCTCTCGCTCCGATCAGAGAAGATCCAAGAGGTCGCGACTTCACCAAATTTGTCAAGTTCAAAGATACCACATCCCGCAAAAGAATCAGTTCAGGATTCATAGCTGCCTCACCTATGAGGAAGCCCAACTTTCAATCAGAAAGAAACATAGTCACAGCTTCTGAGCTCAAAGGAAGTTAGCTATACATGCGCTTCAAGGACAATAGTTTCTTGATCCCAGAACGAGAGCCCACTATTAAGGAGGCTATTATCGATAAGTGGAGCAAATTATTTTCATTCATCTTCAGGGTAGCTTCATTTTCATGTAGGATGATTAAAACCAACAGTAAACTTACACAATTGCTAAAAATTCTACCTGGCTTGTGGTTTGGAATTTTATAGTAGTTTCATGTTACTTATTCAACATATTCGAAGTCCCTATCGCTCTCTTCTTCACGGATGCAGTATACAAGGCCTAAATTCAGGTAAAAATATGTTAATTTAGAGTTTGGCTGGTCTTCTCATCAATTGGATCTGTGTGTTTTGCATCCTGCTGAATATGATACTGGTGAGACCAAATACCCAGTTTGAAAAACTAGGATATCTAATACAAAGCAGAGCGTAGATCATGGAGGATTACTTTGGTTGGAAGCTGATCATCGATCTGGTTGGAATCATCATTCTCATAATTTATCTATCGGCAGGGCTTCCTCAACTAATTTACCTCAAAATATTTTTCTACATCACTCTTGTCACAATCAACACAATCGACAATCAACTTACTGCCAATCTGTAGCTTCATCTATATGGTTACGCAATCTATCGATTGATCAAGCTTTAGATTGTTATCATTTTTATTGTCTTTTGGCTTTCGGGTATCTTCTTTGCCATCGATTATAATTTCTATGTCGATGGAGGACCATACATTGGCTCTGAAAATTGGCTGACAAGCTAACCTTGTACAACTGGAGTCACACCAGGAGGATAAATCTTTAATCTCGATATCATACAGCAGTATTAATGGTACATCTGGTTTAACTATGCCGCATATTGGTGCCTCCAAACAATCAGCACAGTCGGCTACGGTGACTTCACCCCTCGAAACCCTGTATCTGTAGTATACACAAATGTTACTATCCTTTGTGTGGTGTTCTTGTTTGTTCTATTCATCAACAGCGTTATTGAGATCATTGACGAAATGACTAGTGCTGAAGAAAAGCAGCGGAAGGCCAATTTAAAAATGTTTAAGCAATATTATTTATAAGCCTAGAGGAAGCGAAATGAGATCAGTATCAAATTTGGAATAGATGAAAGGACGGTCAAGAAAAATCAAAGATTAGCGTAGATTACAGGAGATAATATCAGGAGCTTTTTGTACGAAATGGATCTACACAATTTGCTTAACGAATAAGACAATGTCGAAAAACTTGTCTACAATAACCTTACAGAGTCTCTGAGAGAAGAACTATTTCTCAACTATCGTCAACATTTCTTCAAGAAAGTTATTATCTTCGGATAAATTGCACAGAACAATGCTCAATTTTTGGAAGTTTATGAAGAGCTTATCTACAAAATCAAAGACTCTGCTTACGGTACCCAATAAATGATATACTCCGAGTACGATAGAAAGCCGAACAATCTCTACTTTCTCCTAAAAGGTAGCGTTTAGCTCAAGTATCCATACTCAAATAATTTCGTCAAGATCCTCTAAAACAGTGGTGATAAAAATCCTGAAGCCAACGAAAACCAACAGGACAATGAATTTCTCAATTTTGGAGTCAGGTAGTTCTTCACTAGGCAGCCGAAAGATCACTATGCTAAGACTCTCATATATTGCAAAATCCAAATCCTTACATACGAAGATTTTATCGGAGTTCTCAAGGGATTCACAACTTTCTATGTAAATGATTCCTTATTCAGAATAAATATTGCTAACTGAGAGATATGCTAGCAATTGAAGGTTTAAACTCCCTGACAGGAGAAGAATGTTTTGAGTGCAAATCAAAGAAACATGATTTATTGACATGTGACCAATGCAAGTTCAACGTGTCATTTAGCATCAAAAAGACCATCTACCATAGCAGAGGTCTCACCACAATCAGAAAGCAAGGAGATAATATGCGAAACCATCAAAGGGTTTCTGAGTTCATGAGAGACCCAGTCACTAGTACCAAAATTAATAAGCAAACTAGACCCGATAAGGTGGATCATCGAATATCGGAGGTATGCAATTTCAAGGACTATTTCCCCGCTAAAAATCTAAGCGAATATAATTTGCATTGAATAATTATGTTTACTTATAGTATTGCTTCTAATAGAGCTTATTATATTTTTTAAACATATGACCTACAAGACAGCTAAAAGCCATCAAGGCAGCAAGAGTTCTGACTCCACAAACGAGTATTTTTTATCCAAATTCAGTACGTCCTCTTTGTCTAAAACCCAGCTTTTTCCAGCAACCATCATAAATAAAATTGAAAGTCTCTACAAACAATATGGTTCTGAGATGGAGAGGTCTAAAAATGCGGACTTCGAGTTAAACTAGATTATTTTAACCTATGTTTTGGGACTGATTGAAAAAGTGAGATTTGCCAGCAAGAAGGCCAGTCATAGAAGAGTCTCCCAAAGTGAGCTCTCTAAAATTGTCAACATACCCCATTCATAAATGAGCGAGCTTTCAAAAATTCAGACCAACAAGTTCAAGCTTTTTGAGGAATAGTCCTTCTTCCAGTTGAGAAAAGTAGGTTAGGGCAACGTGAAAGTTGAGTTGTACCTTGTTGTGCTTTATTGGATGTTGGTGGTAGTAGGATAATCGCAGGAGCATACAAGTATGATAGTTCTCGAATAATTGCTATGTAAGAAGCTGAAATCGATTTGTGAGGAATACCCCCAACTCTGGCATAAATCTTTCCTTTAGAAACTGTACTTCAATGTTGCATTCAATATTTCCTTCGATAAGTACGTCAAACTAGCCATCGGAAAAACTGTTGAAATTAAAAAGATGACAAATCCTTTCGATTTTGTCTTGGATTCTATCAATAAGTACTGTCAAAATAAACAAAACTGGGAAACTACCAGATAAACATTAACCCAGTAAATTACAAAAGTAGCCAAAACA
>Ga0100378_1002436_pt1 | contig 18521 bp, 27 predicted proteins | sample CryGeymeta201502_FD_81535 | JGI IMG/M metagenome (GOLD analysis project Ga0100378, IMG submission 81535) | Groundwater microbial communities from Crystal Geyser aquifers in Utah, USA - Crystal Geyser metaG 2015-02 | ecosystem: Environmental > Aquatic > Deep subsurface > Groundwater | place: USA...
CCCAACCCCAACCCCAACCCCAACCCCAATGACTCCATGAAGAATAGCTTTGGTGACTATATAGCCATAATATGATTGATGATGATTGATACGTTTATGTTCAAAATATCATTTGTATATCTGGTAGCCACCTTCCTCCAGCTGCCGAAGCACAAAGTAGCAGTACTGCTCAAACTATACGTGACCGTCCCTGTTATCGTCGCATAAACTCATCCAGGCCCTCACATCTTCCCTCCCTGCACTGTATCCCTTCCGCCCCAACAACTCGTATGTCTCCCTCAATAAAGCAGGAACTCGCTCCTCAGTTATCGTCCCGTATTCCGTTGCGTATCTTTAAAATATTTGCTTGCTTAGAGAGATGTAGTGCTGAGCCTGATCGCTGTAGTCGCGTTGAGCTCCCTGATTTTGTTGCTTCTGGAAGGACGGAGACCCTCCTGATGCATTCTGCAGCTGAGATAGGTCTCTCGATGGGACTGACTGTTGCTGATAGCCATTGCTGAGGGAGATATTCTTATGGGAGGGGTGGTCACTTTGATGCTGGCTGTGGCTGTAGGAACCACCAGATACTCCACTAGCGCTGTACTTAGAAGAGACGCCCACTAGATTGCTGTGGGTGTTCTAGAGTACTCCAGGGCCGCAGAGATATTAGATGGCTTTGCTTTCGAGGTCCTCCAAAGTGACCTGTCCATCGCGGTTGGCATCGAGGACTTCCGTGTACATCTTGATATCGTGCGTGTTGGGTTTGTAGGCTGCGTGTGGAATACTGTACGCTGTTGGAGATAATCATAGGTATCTGTCAGCAGGGAGGAAATCTCGTAGGTCTGAAGTGGTCCACCCGTGAAGTTGACTTTTTGGAATAGCCTTTTGGCTGCTGCTTTGGCACTCTCAAGATCCATGGCCTTCGACTTCATCCTCAAATAAACTGTTTATCAATTTTATCAAAAACAGGACACAATATTCAATATCCTCATCTCATACCAGACCCTCACAAATTTCATAAAATGCCCGCAAACAGCATACTTTTCATGGATGTTGTTGAATGAGATGGTAAGTTGAAGGGCAAACAGAGGAACGGTAGATTGTCCTTTCAACAACAGAAGGACAAATGTTACTGGTAGTCGATTTGGGATGGCTTGATTGGCTAGAGAGGATGAGGTGAGTGATGGGAGTTTTGATGTTGCGTCAGAATTATAAACATTATCAACATGTCAAGTGGTGAAGAAGGAGAAGGATAGGGACCAGTCGTCTACGAAGATGATGATAGCTTCCTTGAGGGAAATAGAAATTCAGTCATGTCTGGCAGAGACTCCTACAATGTGGGGTCAATCACCTAGGAGCCCAAGGATCAGAAGGACAAAAAGATTGAACAATCTGACCCAGCCGAATAAACTACTGAGCACTCAGAAAAAACAGAAAACCATCCAGAGGAGACCAACGATCCCTCAGAGGAGCCCAACAAAACCATCACTAACGCTTTCTCAAAAAAATAGGAGTCTCACAATGAGTAGTAATATAACCAGTCACACTACACCGTCCTCGGACAGTCGCTTGCTGACAAAAGTACACCTTAACCTATCACAGACGACGAGGTCGACCACACTCAAACCAATACCATCCCCCCTCATGAACTGACAGAAGATAAGGAGGAATAGAGTAGCATTAGAGAGAGCAAGGATGAGTCTGAGCAAAACGAGCCAGAGGAAAAGGGCAAAAGCAAGAAGAAGAAGAACAAAAAAAAGAAGAAGGAAAAAGGAGGAAAAGATAAATAATAATAGCAGGATGAGCCCGAAGAGCCATCCACAGTTATCTAAACTAAACAGGAGGAAACTCCAGAAGCCCAACAGTAGACCCTACCATAGACCAAATAGTAAGCAAAGCCTGAGGAAACAGCCGATAAACCAGCTCAATAAACTCCTTAATAAAATAAACCCGAACCTGAAGAACTACAGACTCACGAAGAAGCCCACCCTGAGCCAGCCAAAGAGCCGGAAGTGACCGAGCCTCCATTATAATAAACTACTGAGCCTGCCCAGAATGAAGAGAAGACTGAGCCTGCTCAAGAGGAAGAAGTTGAACATAATTAGGAACCAGCTGCCGAGTCTCATCACTAAGAGCATGTACCTGAGCCATCAGTTGAGGCCCATCATTAGTAACATGTGTCCGAACCCACAAATGAGGAACTAACTGAGGCCACCCACGAAGAAAAATACTAGGAAGCATCAGAACCAGCAAAATAGGAAGAAGCCCATGAATAAGTGACCGAACCTGTTTAAGAAGAGGCTCCTATTGAACCAGTGGAGCATCCGATAGAGAACACTTAGGAAGAGACAAAGAGAGAAGAAGAGGTTGAGTAAGAGGAAGAGGCTCCAGCTGAGCATCATGAAGCAACAACTACTCATTATACGGAGCCCGAGACCTTACCATAGAGCGAGGTAAAAGAGTAGGAGGAAGTGAAAGAGTCAGTTCAAGAAGAGCAGCCAATCACATCTGAGGAGCCTACTGAAGAGCATAAACCTTCAGAAGTCGAAGATGAGGAACCTCGACGCCCAATGGAAGAGGAGGGTGAGTAGTAAAAAGTAGAGGATGAGCCATAAAAGGAAGAGAGGAATGAATCTGAGAAGAATGATGTCAACTCGAATGTTCCTGAACCTTCTCACAAAACAGAAGCTGAGAGAATCCAATAAATCCCTCCCATCAAAGAGCATGATCAGGAGTCGGTTCACAGCGCATAAAACGATATCAAAAAGGCTCAAAAATCTCAAGCTGAAGAAGAGGAAGAACCTCATAGATAAAAAAGCTTAGAAGAGCATCATGAGCCTTTAAGTGAGCCAGATAGCCCAGTTGAAAAGCACAAGAAGGGTCATCACGAAGAAAAGCCACATGATGAGTAGCCCGTTCAAGAGGTTGTTTCTGATGAGAAGAAGACTGAGGTCAGAGAGGAGAAGATTCAGGAGATTCACCAGGAGGAGAAGTAGAAGGCCTAGAATGTCGAGATGGCTCTGAACGCTCAGAAGTAGGCGAGGGAGCCAATCATTGACAAGCCTGCTGAGAAGGTGACAAGGGTCAATCCCTTATCCTCCAAGTCTTCTGAGAAGGATGAGCGCAAGCTGAGCACGTCTCCTTTCAAGGAACCCGAACAGGCTATGTAGACTTCCCAGCAGCCGATGCAGATGCGTTCGATAAGGCAGAGCATATAGAGTCCCAGCCATGCTGACCTTCCGAGGAAGGAGAAGTCCCTGCACCAGGGTGGGGAGACTTGCAAGTGCGAGTTGATGTGATTATGTGTTTGTTGCATTATTACTCATGCATCATAACTGTTATCGTGCGCCAAAACTGTCCTCATGAGCATGATTTATCTCTTTCCATATAAACAAATAATAAAATTAACCACAGCATGTCGAACTTGGGGAACTACTCTCCTTTTAGCCAGTAAGGGAGTTCTACTCCTTCAAAAAGCCGAAGAGGATCATCTACAGACATGAAAGCTACGAGAGAGTCAATAGTGCCAAGATAGACAGTTAAATAAAAAGTTGATGCTGAAGTTGATAGACAGCAACTGTTCAGTGCTGAAGAGGTCACAGGTCAATATCACCCAAATTGGCTCGAATATTTGGATTGTTATAATTTGTTTTGGACTGACCATGGAGGAAAGCAAAATAAAGAAGGAATAAACATGCAATGTTGAGAATGCTGAAGAGAAGCCAGTACTAACTGGCGCCATGTCTGAGTCCAGAGTCGAGGGGAGTAAATTATCTTCTCCCAAAATATAGGGTGTTCCCCAGGATCATACAGAGCTCCAGTTGGACGAACAAAAGTAAGAATAAGCTTTGGAGCATATCTCAGATAATCATGAAGTTGACTAGTCGATGCCAGAGGAACTTCATGATGAATTATTGGACAACCCTGAGGCATAGTCGGAAGGGTCAAATCTATCAGTAGGGTAAATCGTTTCGGATGATGACCAGGTCATCCTAGGATAAGCGGACTATCTGGAAGAGTCAATGTCAGTATAGAAAGTAGCTATTGAGATCCAGGCTTAGGAGATTTATAAGGGCTGGAGGCAAACCTGGGCAACTTGCAACCAAAAGATGAGCAGAACAACGAGGGCATATAAAGCTGGGTTTCTTGCAAAATTCGATCAGTAAATTATCGAGAAAGGGCCTCAAAAATCACTGAACATAAACTGAGGTTCAAGTAGGAAAAATGATTGTGGATGACTTTTATGGTATATAAGGATGTAATATTGTCTTATATAATTGAGCAAGAGGAATAAAGTCTGGTGACCATCTATTACCTTCATAAGTTACAAATGAGAAAAGAACAAAGAGTGTATGCTAAAGATAGGGAGAAATGTTGCCAACAAAATGCTCTTAGCTACTTGAGGCCTCTCCTGGAGGAATAGAATCAAAAAGAAATATCATTTCAAAACATTATCGAATGCCTTAGACTTTCAAACTACCAGCCTTTCATTAAGTTACTTAGACAAGTTCGATATAAAGTCTTACATTTAAGCGACTTCAGGCCCCTTTCGAAGTACTACTAATTGCTTGAACATCTGCTCAAAACCAACCGTTTTGGAGAGATTATCATATTTGACTCCGAGCTCAATGAATATTTCTTCCAAACGATTAAGGCTTGCAGCTACAATATTGGACAACTTTCCATATGTAATTGCAATATTGGCTCGAGTCTCTCAAAGTACTTAGAAATTCTCAGCATGGATAAGCTTATTTCCCTTAATCTTTTAACCGATAAGTTCAGTAACTCAGCCTTCAAGTAACTCATAAGACTGAACATTCCGAAGCTTAAAATTTTTAGAATTGGAAACACCAACCTGACAACCGACTGTTTGAAGATTATGGCAAAAAACCCTCGAAAATTTCTTATCTTTGGCATTGTATAACAGCAGAAATTTCAAGTCATAACGTTTGGGAAGATGGCACATACTTTCATTCGGTAAACGAGGAAGAAGATTGGGTACCGGCTCATATATGAGATGAGGGAGTATCAGATGATATACATGCAGCATTTTTCAAAGTTGAAATGTGACTTTAGCAGGATAACCTATCTGTATTTCGTACTAATAATCGCTCCCACTAAGTTCTACCAATAAATATTTCTATCAAAATAGGCTATAGTGATACTTAAGAAGGTCTTCATCTTCGTCGCCAATGGAAGAATCCTGGATTGATGATGACCTATCAGAATGATCTCTTCCACAACAAACATACATCATCTTCACGAACCTATCGACTCAAAGGTCTACCAGTAGAACGGGGAAATAGTAACGACTCCGGTCATCAACATGAGCAACTAAGCCCAGCTATCACTGGCTAAAACATATTTTCCTCCAACTGGATGGACTGACTGATATTTTTCCCCACAGAAATTTCAAATGTTATTTACCCTGTTTGGGTTTCAGCCTATGAGTTTATCACATTTATGAAGGGGGCATCATTCTTTATTGATTAGAACTGTTGATAAAGTAGGATGTTTAATGATGAATGATCAGCCCAAATACTTCTCGCAATAGTCTGGTCCCATCTACCTGTTAATTCGCTCAGTCCACTATCCCTTATTCACTGCCTTGCTCAAGGTTTGTTTCAATTGCATCCGAAAACCCAAAATCTCACGTTTCATATTTCTACAGATCTGGTATTGTTGTTGAGTGATATCCCTTTGACAAAAAGAGCATTTTCCGAATAGATCTCGTATCTTTTAGATAACACGCTTTTCAAAGTATTTTTTGCAGCAATCAGCCTTTACTGGTTCTCGCATCACATGATAAGAAATTGAGCACCAATACCTTTTAACATCTTCTGAAAAGATTTACTCTGTTAGTTCAGCAACATCTTGGAGATCCTCAGGTTTAAAATGCACTTTCTCCCATTAAGGCACGAGCTGATCAAGTTATTCTGCTGAAAGCTTCTGTAGTTGCTACGGCTGTGCAGGTAGGGGTTAGGAAGGAAGAGCTATTGCCACTTAATTTTTACCTTTGAAGAATTTGTATAGCTTGTAAGCCGCGTAACATGTCCCGGCAATAACAAGGATTGCGATCCCCCCCCCAGAAGAAGGGTACCCGCAGAATATTCAGCAAATAGACCAGCCGAACTTTCAACCACTATATATTCCTACATGCTTTTTTTATAGATTTAATCAAATGGATGGTGATTTATAGTCCATATACCAAATAAGTATTTCCCCAGAACTACCATCAGAGTTAATCACCAGTATAATAAATGATTTATTTCTCTGGACTTGACCCGAATACTTGATCCATAGTTCCTCGTAATTATAAGCATAGCAACAATGGACCTGGCCCTCGAATAGCTGTCCAAGGAGGAGGAAGAGCTCGAAAAGCTCAACCAACAGCTGAAGACCCGAGCCTAGAAGTTCGGTGCATAGTTCACTCCCCTCTCTCTGACTGACTACAAACTGTTCAAAATCCAAAAGGCACGCGAGACGGGTAACATCGGCTACCTCTCCAACATCCTGCTCTAGTAGATCCAGGACCTGCAGTAGAGAAAGTAGACCATCAGGAAACGGCTGCAGTCCTTCTACCCTGAGCTTCAGGTGCAGCCGGGAGACAGTAGGATATGTGATAATGCTAGAGTATTTTGAGGAGAGACAGACCCCGAACCTGCAGTCTGTTGAGCTGAAGCCATGCAGCTGGCACATCTTCGGAGTGGACTACATGAGCAACGAGAAAATCAGGAACTACTTCAACATCAATCCTCACTTTAAAATCGAGTGGATCAACGACTCCTCCTGCAACCTCACCTTCAACTCCCCATAGTAGGCCCAGAGCTCCATCATGCCCATCGTAAAGGGAGAGGGCATGCGGGACTAAAGCTAAAGTAAGCCCCTTAAGATGTAGCTTGGTACGAACTGCCCGATTACGAGGTGGAAGGCATCCGGCGTAAGCTGTTCTGCAGACAGGCGACCTCGGCTGATGCCAAGAAGAGAGAGTGTCACGGTCACAACAGTCAATACTACCAGTGGATGATCAACAAGCAGAAGCTGAACAACTACGTAAAGAAGAAGGCCAGTCACGAGATAATGAAGACCAAGGGCATAAACAGATAGGGCAGGCATCACATGGTTAGCAAGGATGCAACCGTCAAGAGGGAGAAAAAGGAATAAGAAAGCTCCTCTTCGGGAGTGGACGAGTCTGAGTAGATGGCCAAAGAGTGATCTGTCTGTGAGTGCGTGTGGCCATTGATATTATAAGTTGATTAGTTGACAGGCAGTACACAATACAGACAAATATAATCAGAGACCGGTCTCTCCAGCTAGCAGAGACAGCAGTCCCTAGCAACTCAGATACCCCTTCCTAGAACATTGGTAGTCAACCTTGGCAGAGTGCTATAGACCACCCACCAGCCGACTGACTTCCTGCCTTGTCTGCTCCATCAGCTTAATGACTTCGGGCTCCTGTTTACCTTCTAGTTTGAGCAATGGATGGTCGAAGTCTATGTTGAGTTTGCTAATAAAGGAGACAGAGCTTAGAGACTGGACCTAACAGTAAGCTTCAACTGCCTGTATCAGGTTTTACTTTAGGAGGTAGGGGGCATACTTCAGGACCTCATAGTTGGGGACCAGCCTCAGTTCTACCTCAAAAGCGCTGGCTTAGCTCTAGTGTTGATATGTGTATATGTTGGCAAGAGCTGCCTTTATTCCCAAAGTGACTGTTTCTTACTCCTTGGCAGCAGGGCTCAAAGATATGGGTCCCACCTCCATCCCTCTGAATCCTACCTATCTAGCCTACTTTAAATAGGACCCATCAGTGTCGAATCCGTGTGCTAGGATGTACTGCCTGAACCTGTCGTCTGCTTGGAGTATTCTAAGCTTCAACATGGCTTTGAACAGCCGAAGGGCATACTCTGGTTTCTGTCTAGAGTGACTGCTACTTTTTGTGCGGCTGTTCGGAAGAGAGTGTTAAGTTGGGGGGTGTCGATGGAGAGTGGGTGCTTTCGCAGGTAGTAGTATGTACCTGCCAGAGCAGTTGGGAGCAGGAAGGGGGCTATCTTTGCCAACATAATTATAATAGGGATATCTGACAGCATCACATTGAAAGACAACACTCACTTCTTTATCTCGTTCAGCAGCTTCTCTCGAGTGGCCTCCTGGATGTTGAGGAAGTTGAACAAAACTTTGCTGCTGTCCTCCAGCTCCTTCCTGTGCTCCTGCACCCTCTTTGACTTCGAAGGCTCATTGTATATGCTCACCACCACCGTCATTATCCTCACGAATAGTAACTTAAGGGCCTACATGCGCTGAACCGACTAGCTCTGCTCCACCTTCTGACGCTCCCTTCTCACCTCTTCCTCAAAAGCCTTGGCCTGCTCCTGATTCTTCTTTATGAGGGACTTAATTTCGTCCTTGTATAAATCTTTGAGTTTCATCAGACTGTTCTCCTGCTCCTCGGCCTTGAGGAGTTAGTCCTGGAGGGATTCGATCTGGATAGAGAGAGAGGTACCTGGTTGTTGAGGAGGAAGTTTTACTAAATGGTGAGCTTTGTCTCGTGCTCGAGCTGTTTGAGCCTGTATCTTTGTGAACTCGTTCTAACGTTTTGGACGCTGGAATAGTCCTTAAACTCCTCGTCTCCTGTCGCCTCAACATCCTGCATGTCCTTGATCTAGTAGATATCCTTCCTAATAAGCTAGCTATTTCTGAGAGACTAGATCTTTTTCTCCAGCAGCTTTATTTTCTTGTTCTTTTCCTCAATTACTGTCTTCAGAGACTTTATGTAAGCCGCTGTCTTCTCGAAGAGTCGCCTCTGCTCGACCCTCCTCAGCTGCATCTTCTAGTAGGGAAACTCATCTCTCCCAAACACCTCAGACACGTTGGATATCATGCTCTGGTTCTGCTCGTAGAAGGACTCCCCCGCTTCTGAGAGTTCCAGATCGATGGTCCTGTTGGGATTGTTGCTGAGCATGGAGTACTTCAGGCTGCTGTTGCTTTGGATGGAGTCCTTGATCTTGGACTTGTAGTTGGAGCTGGAGATGTTACTGTTGAAGTTGACGTTCAGCTCCTTCAGTTCAATAATATCCTCCAGCTATTCTATTTTCTTCTCCTTTGAACTGATCAGTCTCACCAGGGACTCGTTCTCCTGCTCCTTCTCGCCGATCTGCTTGAACAGTTCCTGCTACACTGCCTCCTGCTTGTTCTTTATCTCCCTCAGCTCTCCCAGCTACAATTATAGCTAGTAAATCTTTGCACCGTGGTCGGCCCCCTCCTGACTCTAGGCCTCAGCCATACTTCTCATCCTAGTTTCAGTCTGTTCGATGACCTTTACCTTTCTTCTGAGGTTGTCGACCTCCTCGGCCAGCTGTTCGCTCTCCCTCACCTTCTACCTCAGCTCTCCTTTTATCTTTTCGACGTTGGTCCTATACTCGTTCATTATCTTGGTCTCCATCTCCTTCTGTATTTCTATTATTTTCTCTGCCTCTTTAATCTTCTCGTTTAGGTGTTCGTTCTGGGCATTCATTGTGTTGAAGGTTGTCTTGTAGCCCACAAAAGACTCTTCACTGAAGTTGCGACTGCTCCTCATGTCGCTGCTTGTGTGTCCCGAACCCTCCAGCTGTTCCTTCGTTCTCATTTCCTGCTCAAACTCTAGCCACTGGGTCTCTAGCTCCATTATCTTTTAGCTGTTTTGCTTTTTTTAGATTTATAGTTGGTTTTATCTGTCCTGAACTGTCTGCTGAAGATGACTGACCATGCACTTGCTTTCCTCAAGCTCCTTCCTGATCCGTTCATATTTGGTTTCCCTTTCGGAAAGGAGGTCTCTATAGTAGCTTACCTCGCTGTTCATTTTGATCAGCCTTGTGTTGAACTATAGACTTTCATGCTTCTGTGCCTTTAGTTGTCTCTGGGATTCTTCATACTTTCCTCTCAGCTACTACAACTACTACCTGACCACAGAGTTTTCTTCATTCTATGAAATGCATTCGTTTTACAATAGTAGCTTCTGAAGGGGACTACCTTTCGGCTCACTCTTTTGGCTGTACTTTTCAAACTAAAGGGCTTTGAGGTTGATCTTCATCGACTCATTCTGAATGAGAAGATTCTATATCTCCTTTTTCAGCTATGAGCTTTCCTGTTCGTACTACCTCACCTGGCTCACCTGCTGCTCCTGACTTTTTCTGAGCTTAAACACTTCTTCTTCTTTTCTGGTGAGCTCCTCTTATAGCTTTTCCTTTTCCTCCTGCAGCTGGTGGAGGTCATGCTGGTCGTTCTTGTCGACGATGACTGACCTTTCCAGAAGATCAGGAAGCTCGTTGTTGGCTGTGCTCTGAATTATTTTCTCCAGCTCCGATATTTTTTCCTCCTTCATGTGAAGCAGTTGCTCTATCTTCTTGAGCCGGTTTGTAAGAGTCATATTCTAACACTACTTCTCTATCTTCTCGTTCTCCACCTTTAAGCATTTCTCCTTTGTCAGGGCGAACTCCTTCTACCTCCCCTGGAGCTCATTCTCTAGTCGTTTCAGCTTGACCACCAGCTCATCCTCTTCCTTGTCTGTACTCTCTAATTTCTTTAGTTATTCCTTTAGCCTCTTTGCCTCTGCCTCGTTCTTCTTGGCCTTTAGCTCCAGGTCTCCCATCTTCTTCGTAATTTTCTCGGCACACGCATCCTTTTCCTTTAGCTACTGGTCCCTGATGCCTATTTGTTGTTCAAGGTCAGCAATCGTCCTTGAAAGCTTCTTTATCTGTGCATCTTTTTCTGTCTCAAAGTCAAGGTTGGCAAGGAGGTTGTCTTCTCTCTCACCGCTGGAAAACTTGCTCATTTGTTTGGCTCTAGGTATTTACTCGAGTTCTGACAGTTTCAGTTCGAGAGCAGTGAATTTCGTGCTCAGGTCGACAAGCTCCTTTTCCTTTTTCTTCAATCTTGCCTATGAGCTCTCAAGTTCCTTAGTCTTTGTTTTGATCATCTCCTCATATTTGGAGGCGATCTGCTCGAATTGCATGCTTGATTTTGAATTGTCACTTTGCTTCGACTTTGTGGCTGATGGTGTTTCCACAGCGGGGGGCTGATGGGTGGTCGCTGTTTTTCTAGGATTTCTCGGGAGACTGTTGTAGGTAGGAGTCATGGGAGAGGCGTCCCTCTTCCTTGAGTGAGACCGTTTATATCTGTGCTCGTTAATGTTTCTGAGAGATCTGAACTACTCGTCCTTGTCCTTGATGACCAACTGCAGTCTCTTCAACTTATTCTCTGTCTTCTTCACGTGTTTCTCTATCTCTCCAAACCTGCTTTCTACCACTTGCTGCATGAACTGCTCAAGCATGTCTTCCATCCTGTCGTTGTACTCGTTGGATAGGTTTTTAAATTTTTTCTGCAGCCTCTTAAGAGTTATCGACTCTTCCTCCTTCTCCTCAAGCTCCTGTTCCAGCAGCTTGATCTTGTCCCTCTCCTTCCGGATAGCCGAGTCCATCTGATAGCTGCTCTGTGTCTGGTAAGCTTGTTCCATTTGCGGATAGCCCATGGATGGATAGGGAGGGAACTGCATGGACATTTGGAAGGGCATTCCTTGGGAGTATTGACTGAGCTGGTAGTTCTAAGTAGGGGATTGCTGGGTTCTGGCTTGAGAAGCTGCTCCATAGACGTAGTAGGGGGCGCTGGATGTCTGCTTCTGGAGAGGGTACCCGCTCTTGCTGCTGGTGTCTGAGTGTTCTCTTTCGAGCTGATGTTCTGTCTTCCGGTACTACATGCTCTGGTGGTGCTGGTTGAGATTTTTGCGGATGTTGGAGGTTTTTCTGACAACAGGTTTGGAGATATGGAAATCGCACTCGCTGTCGTTGGAGGCCACGCTCTGGTTTTCGATGTGAGTTTAAACCATGGGCTGCTCGTAGTAGACGATGGGGGTATTATCGACCAGGCTCTCCATCGTGGTCGGTTTCTTCTTGAAATCGTACCTTTTGTGGATGTTCTCGATGATGCGCTCGTTTTTGTTCTCGACGTCCTTGATTTTTTTCTTTAGGTCTTCGAACTACATGTGGAGAGCCTCGATCTGCTCCATGCGGCGCCCACTGCGATTCTCTCCTACTGGCTGGGTCACCGAAGAGTGCGAAGAGTTCAGCTGGGCGCTGGTTCCTCTGGCTCTTTCCTTCATTGGACTATATACAAACAGATCAATTATAAACTCTATAAGACACCCTCGGAGCCGATACAAACTGATGGATACCAGGACTCGACACTAAATAGGGCACTAGAGTTTCATTTTAGGGCTTTCAAGTATGAAATGAGATCATTGAAGCCAGAAAGGAATGAAATCATCTCATGCTAAAACGCATCGGTCCAAAACTGAAGGGCTTTTTCTGGTCAAGGATCTTACCCTGAATGGTGTCCCCCTCTCCAACGGCCAGCTTTACAGTATTCTTCATCCTAGAACGCACCGCCATGTTCTTAGGCTCAGACAGCTATAAATCTAAAGTTATGGGTCTATTGGAGACATTTTTGAATACCAGGAAGGCATACTCCCCAACTGAGGTCAACCAACTCTTAAATCCGTTGCTGGTCTGAACATTTTTTGCACCATCCTCCATCATCGCCACTGCCTCGATGTACTATAGCATCAGGTCGAAGCTGTCATCGCACTCGTACTCGAACTGCTGGTCTGAGTAGGAACATAGATTGATGTCGGTTCCCTTCTCGAGATTGATGAGAACCACAAACTAGGAGGAAGGATCGACTCCCTTACTGTCGATCTCGATGCTGCCCTCCCGCTGGTACATGTACTTCTCATCAGCAAGCTTATGAAGCACTTTTCCCTTTTGGCAGTTGAGGCCTATAAGGTGGGTGAAGTGGTAGGGAGTATTTCCGGGCAATCCTTTTTTCCTGTGGTCCTCCTGTGCAGCCATGATGAATCCGTGTCTGAAGGCATTCGCTTTAAACCTGACGACCAGGTTGGTTATGTTCTTCTTGGTCTCGGAGTGATAATAGTAGTTTGGACGAATGTAGTTGACTGCTGTTGTTGCGTACTTCTGGTAATAGGTGTCGAAAGGCATCCAAAATATGCCGTCGTCTCCCCCGCCCTAGTACTTTAGAGCAACCTTGGCCTCACTGGTCCACTCCCTGGAACTGTCAGCCCAAGGACCACTCCACTCAACTGTCCCCCATGGGTTCCTCAGCTGAACCAGCCTCTCCTACTTGTACATTGCAACATCGAGGATGGAATATGCGTGCCCTATCACGATACCCTCCTGAGTCACCGACTAGGAGTGGTCATCCAGCTTCATGTCACCCTTCTCTGCTTCATCAGTCCCGCAAGTCATCATGAACTTCTACCTGTTTGCCTTTTCCAGAACCGACCACAGCACGTCAGGGTTTATGTCCTTGCTGCGATGAGAGAAAGATTTTCCCGGAGCACCAGTAAGGTCCTTTATCGCCTCATAAGGCTGTCCTCCGATTATGTGCTAGTAACAGCCGTAAGCCTTAGCGTAGGCCTTCTCGAGCAATACCACCCATAGCTCTTAATCTCCCTCCCGACAGCGACTGAAGACAAAGGATCTGCCGTCGGGTTTAACAGGTACCAAACCATCGAGCTATATCAATCTCCATATCCCGTCTATGCACAACCATATCAAGAAATACTCGTTTTCTAAGTCGATATACTAAAAAAGGCGTTCGATGAGGTTGGTGTACTCAGCCATACTTGCCAGGGAGCACAGGAAGTAGCAGTCACCCAGCTCCCCTTGCCTGATGTCGTTGGGCTCTATTCCCTTGTTAAAAAGCTGGGGCTCTCTGAACATTTGATGGTAGCTCTTCCACTTCAGCAGAGAAACGTCGGGAATGTTGGATTTTGAGGGAGGGCTGAAAGTGGTAAAGGAAGATAGCTTGCCAGGGAAGGAAGCGTCTTGATGCGGCTTCCCCTTAGACTTGAGCTTCTCTGCAAAGGGCAGGTACCTTTAATTGAGCAACTGAAGCTAGGAGGAGGTGGAGATGTACTCTGAGAATTTATACCCCTTCTAGATGTGCTGTTGGTCCTTGATTACCAGCTTCTGGAGACCCTGGAACATTTCGTGGTCCTCCCCTCTCTTCTTAGGCTCCTCAGCTGGAATGTCGATTTTTGGCTTACTAGCAGGCTCCTTGACATATTATTTTTTTGCCTTTACCGGTTATTCATTTTCCGCCTATTATTAAGCCGGCTCTTCCTTTTCTGGCTTGATTTCGTAGCCGTGCTGAGTAGCTAGATCTTACAGCCACTGCTGATAGAGAAGAGTGCCATTGCTGGCAACGTTGCTTTCAAAAATTGTCTGAATAGTAGTAGGGTCACTGGCAGTCCTCATTCGTAACTATCCTAGACTTCTTTATAGGTCTTTCTGGCTAATACCTCTTTTGGTCTTGACGATCGTTCTGAAAGCCTCAAGGACGCCCTTCTTATCATTGGCGTAGAGCTGGGCAAGCTCCTGCTCGACTGGTCCAGTGCTTACTTCTTCCTGCTCAGGTTCCTTATAATTGGGTTCCTAGAGATCCTCTGCAAAGGGAGTATCTCTGACTGGCTGCCTGACCACTGTATTCTTCTTTACTGCCTTCTTTTATGTGGGCTCGACTGGCCTCTTCTATGATACCTTTACTGTCTTATCGCTGTTCTGAGCCTTTACTGTTTTGTCGTTGTTCTGAGTCTTGGGAGGTTCTGTCTTTTTGGATTTTGTTGTCCTGTTTACACTCTCCTGTTTAGAACCATTATTGGTTGCTGAGGCCTTTACTGGCGATTCCTGGCTCTCATTTTTTGGAGGCTTGATGGTCGTTTTTTTCTCCTTCTTTTTGGGAGGGGGAATGTCGACTTCCTCCATCTCGACATCTTATCCCAGAATGTTGAGCCATTCAGTGAGGGTGATCTACCCGGAGGCATCCCTGTCGAACACAGTCAGCACCTTAGCGATAAGACCAATGTTAATTCCCATGCTCTTGAGTCCGTCGTGCAGTTCCTGCTTATCCATCAGGCCATTGTGGTTGATGTCGATCCTGTTGAAGGTCTCTGCCTTTGTGAGCCCACTGTCCTCTATCGCTATACTGAGCTGATTGATTATCTTCTCAGCAGGAATTTCATCGTTGCTAATGGCTCTCTTCAGCTCGGGATGCAACTTGTCATACTCAGTACTGTATTTATCTATCTGCTGGATCGAGTAGAAACTTCGGATGGCAGATACGAACTATTCCCTAGTGATCTCGTTGTCCCCGTTTAGATTCAGCAGGTTGACCCATTTCCTGATCTGGTATCCTGTCTCCTCAGGCAACAGCTTCCTGAGGCCTTCTTAAAGTTAAAATTCGCTGATGCCTGGCTTCCCGTCGGCCTCTGCCTCCTCGAAGATGACGATAGGGTTCAGCTTCCTGTCCCTGAAGATGACGCACAGCTCCTGCACTCCTTTCTCGAATTTTTAGTTCTGAATGTCCTCCTCGTTCTTGACCTTTACGTTCTCCATGGCTTTGAGGTAAACCTAGTGCCTTATTTATCCCTTCAGCGAAGGGTCCCACATCTTCAACAGGATCATTGCTTCGTTACTGTTGAGGCCCGTTTATGTAAGTTTTTGCTTGAGATTCTAGGAGGGAACCGGGTCGACCATCCTGTTTAGGAAGTCTGAAAGCTTGACGTGTTTCTTTTTCAGAAGAGCGGCAAACTTCTATGCACTTCTTTTTTGGAACCTGCTGGCATCCTGGTTGTTACATCCTCCGTGGGCCCAGAGAAACTCTTCGTACTAATCCTGCGATAGGTTATTGTTGAGGTCGGTGTCGATGGCATAGAACATCTCATTGATGAGAGACTCCTCAAGGTTGGCCTTCAATCGGAGGATGACCCTCATGAACTGTTATTTGCTGATTTATCCATCGTATCCGTAGTCTGCCATTCGGAAGACGTCGCCAAGCACGAGGCCCATCTCTTTAGTCTTGTGATTGAGCTGGTTGACGGTATGCAGCATGGAATAGGCAGCTGGAGGAGCTTCGATGGTCGACTGCTTGTGGACGTGGGACTGTTTCTTTTTCTTGTAGTCTTTGAATTTGAGGGTTTCGTTGGTCTTTTGTTACTTTTTGAGGTGGTATTTCAGCAGTTTGATATTGTGCCTGTATTCCTCTACTCCCTTGGCCGAGTGTCTGACCACGCTCTCCATTTGAATTATAACTTATCCTTACTGAGGAACCAAAACAGAGCCATTATAGGACAGCAACAGCTCAAGCATATGCCTGTGGTCAGGTGATCATGCTGACTGTGTGCCATGCAGATGAATGTGCTGATAAGTTAAAATGAATAGCATAGACAGACACGATCATTGGCTGATCCTCAGACGAACAGTTCCTCATCGTCATCAAGTAAGCACTCCTCCTGTTGCTGGTACAGTTGCTTCTCCAGCACCCCGTATTGCTCTTCTAGCCTTTTCGACTCCCGCAAGTACCCCTTTATCTGTTTCACCTTTCCCCTCATGTGCTCGATCGATGTCATCTTCCTCTCCAACAGCCCTTACAAGTTATCCAGGTAGTCCTCGATGTTGCTGCCTATTTTATCGGCCTCATTCCTGAGGCGCATGTCCTCCTTGGTGAGCTCTATGGTTTAGTTTATATAGCTTTCGTGCTGCTTGATCAGCTTTTCCTCCTCCTCCAGAATCAGCTCAATGTACTGATCATGTTGCTCACTCAGCTGCTCGATGTCCTCAGGTCTCAAAGGAGTGCCCTAAACATTGCTTTGATTTGTGCTGTTCGGAACATTACTGTGACTGTTACTATTATGGCCGTGATGGAAGCTGCTTCCTCCCACAAAGTTGTTAAGGTTAGGCCTATGAACAATGCTCATATTAGCCTCTATAGCGCTTGTCGCATTGCTTACAGTCGAGATGACATTTTGAATAGCAGTAGACTGCTTTCGTTGCCTACTCAATCCAGACTCCGGATAAGGCTGAGGAGGAGAGTGCTGAGGCTTCGGACTTACTCGAGTTTTATGGCTTGCCGATATAACTTTGGGCTTATTATTGTTCTGGTTTATCCTGTTCCCCAGTGCCTTGGTGTTTTCCCTCTCATCCTCCATGTCATCTTGGCTCTTGGCGTGGAGAGGCCTGGGCTCAGGTCTGATGCCGTTTCTGGGAAGCATGAGTTCCTTCTGTAACTGATCGATTTTGTTGAGGTCGAAGGGTTGCTCCCTGGCCTTCTTGAGCTATTTGACCCTGTCGGCGTATTTGAGGGTGTTGAGAGTATTTTCGGAGCTGCTGCTGTTGGGAGATATGTTTCCTATCATCACCGTTCGGCAGTAGCCAGTGAAAGAGTCTTTCAGCACCATTGTCAGCTTGCTTCCTCTGAAGGGTGTGTGATTCTTGTTCTGGTCCAGTGCTCTAATACACTCCTTCAGAGCCAGCAGGCTTTTATTGATTTAGGCCCCGTCTATTCTTGTCTGCTTCTAGCATTGATCGGCGTGGTCTGCAGCTCGCTCGCTGCCAGCCAGGTCGATGAAAGATATTTTTCCATGGAGCTTGTTCTTTCTTTTGAGGCAGATCTGGAGGATGGCGTGCGAGCGTGAGGAATCATTGTTGGTGCTGTTTTGGGAAGTGACTCTTGCCGTCATTCCGAAAGAGATGTACTCCATGAGGTCTGCACTGCTGCTTACCCTGTTCTAGGAAAGGTTGACGATGTTTACGTTGTTGTGGTGGTCTTCCCTAACTACCAGCAGTAGTACCTTGCGAATAATATTGCCTTGTCGTTCAGCAAATCGTACAGCTTCCCGCAGTATATCTCGTAAAAGGAGAGCCAAACTTCTAGCTCTGGCCTTGACTGAACTACTTGGAAGATGTCGTCAGCAGCCAGTAAGTACAAACCTCTAACTGAACCTCCATCTCCGAGCATTGTGTGAGTCTTACCGCTGCCGGTCTGTCCATAGGCAAAGCAGGTGACTTTGGCCCCATCGAATGCGCAGTCGACGAGAGGCCTGACGGCTGTTTGGTAGATCTGTTTGAGAGAGGGAGTACATACTAGTTGGAGGCAGTTTAGGAGTATGCTCCATCGAAGGTGTACTTGTACTACTCGATATAGGGAGTGAGGTCAACTTTAAGCCTGAATGCTTTAGGGTTTACTTGTGCTACTTGACGACGACAGTTTGCTCCTTTTAGACGGTTACTATGTCAGTTTATCCTCTAGCCTGTTACTTTTTGTTGAGTGGTCGCTTTCTGACCAACACTCGGATTTTAGGAATGCCACTCTCCTGCATTTGAATTACTGTTATATTCCAAGGCAAAAGCTTAGAAATCCCCCTAGCAGGCATCTATTTATACCTACTTAGGAAGATGATAACAAATAGAGAGAACGTGGGAACACTCAGAACAAGTGTAAGGGTCGATTAATAAGGTTACATATGTAAGTGCAGCAGGATCATGTGTAAACAAGGTAAATGTATGGCAGTAATTATAGACAATCAGGCTACAGGCAGTCACTTCCTGATTGGCAAGTAGCCCACGTACAGCAGGTAGGCAGTCACAGAAGCAATGAAGGTGTGCACTATCGTCACGCACATCGAATATTTTAGACGGTCAAATATCAGCAGCAGG
>Ga0100378_1002441_pt1 | contig 18500 bp, 18 predicted proteins | sample CryGeymeta201502_FD_81535 | JGI IMG/M metagenome (GOLD analysis project Ga0100378, IMG submission 81535) | Groundwater microbial communities from Crystal Geyser aquifers in Utah, USA - Crystal Geyser metaG 2015-02 | ecosystem: Environmental > Aquatic > Deep subsurface > Groundwater | place: USA...
CAGAGCTTTCATTATAAGCGCCTAAGTCGGCAATACGTTTTAGGTTTTCGAGATTAAATTCCCCGAATAAGAACAGATTGAGATAAGGATCGTCAAAACCTTCCATTTTCACGGTGCCTTTAACGATGTCTTGCATCAGGCGGGCTTCAAACTTCTGAAGATTTAAGGCTTGCTTTTTTTCGGAATAATAGAAATCGCCTTCTAAGCGGATGCTGCTGAGGCCTTCACCAAATTCCTTGAGGAACAAGGAACCATTGTCTACCCCAAATTCCGCCTTAACTACCAGCGATTTTTTGCCTTTCTGCTCGATGCTGCCGCTCAATTTAAGGATGCCAGCACTTTCATATTTGCTGATCTCGGATTTCACAGATCTGGGCAAAAGACTCAGGAGTTTTTTAATCTGCGCATCATGGGTACGGATATCAATTTTCCCACCTTGCTCTTCGCCGATATTCCAATAGCCACTTAGTTCAAAGGCAAGGTCTTCAAGACCAAGGAATGTTTTGCTAAATTTGAGTTTATCGTTGGGCTTATCGACCAGTAAATCGCTATTAAGTTTGAAGGTTCTTTGTTTAAAAGTTTCGCCTCCTTCAAAACGGAGCTCTGCCAATACCTCGCCATCTAAATGTGCTGTAAACACCTCTCTTTTAAAGTCGCCGGAGCAGGATAGCTCAGGGAGATTGAAAGAATAGATATCCTGGTCATTTTTAAAATGCACCTGCATATTCTGCAAGTTGACCTGCTGAAAACTTAGACTTGTTTCAGCACTACCACTATCGGAGCTACTTTGGAAGATCGAAAAATTATCTTTACCCAGCTCGTTTTGCGCCATGCTCAGATAGCCGTTTTTTATATTGAGTCCTTGGATATGGATTTTTGATTGAATCGCATCCCAAATATCAAGCGTCAGGCTGATTTGTTCAATCTTGGCTAAGGCAGAATCATTGAGTTTGGTGGATTCTTCGATGATGACCCCATTGAAGTCGATGCTTACTTGTGGGAAATGAGACCACGCAGAGAAGGCTATTTCATCTACGCGTACTTCTGCTGTGAGTGATTTATTCACTTCGGCCACCACCGAATCTTTAATTTTTCCTGAGAAGAGGTAAACGGCCCCAATGAGCAAGGCCATAATCCCTATCGAGATTCCACAAACCCAAGCCAATATCCGCAATAGTCTTCTCATCTTACTTAAAACGCAAAAGTAACCAAGGGCGTATCGGGATAAGAGAAATCAGGCAGAAAGTTGCTGACAGGGTGCATAGAGAACTAGACATCATGATTAAAAAAGGACTTGGGATTAAACCTAATTCTCAAAAGGCTATCTATGTCATGGTTGAGTTAGTTGTACTGTTGCCGTAAAGTTGGTGCATCTCATTCGTCGAAGAACCACTTGCAAACCTTGAAACCAGAACCATGAAACTGCCTAGTACCCTTGTCGTTGTGCTTTTTTTTAGTACCCAACTCTTTGCTCAAACTGTTGGTTTAACTCAGCATAATTCGGGCTCAATCGATGATGGCTTTGTGCTTTTTGCCCCCATTTCTAACACAACGACTTACCTAATTGATAAATGTGGGAAGGAGATTAATTCTTGGCCAAGTCAATACAGACCCGGTCAATCTGTATACCTACTTGAAGATGGAACCTTACTTCGTTCAGGCAATGCGAATAACGCAAACTTCGATGCTGGAGGTAAGGGCGGGATTATCGAACGAATTGATTGGGATGGAAATGTAATTTGGTCCTTTACCATATCGGATATCACAAAATGCCAACATCATGATATCAAGTGGATGCCAAATGGCCATATTCTGGTAATTGCCTGGGAAAGCAAAGCGGCGAGCGAGGCAATTAGTGAGGGTAGAGACCCTTCATTGGTGACCGCTACAGTATGGAGCGAACAGGTTCTGGAGCTAGAACCAATAGGAACGAACGGAGCGAATATTGTTTGGGAATGGCATCTATGGGATCATCTAATTCAAGACCATGATGCGAATTTGCCGAACTATGGAACGGTTGCCGACCATCCTGAATTACTCGACGTAAATTTTAAAGCAAGCGCGACAAATGAAGATTGGATTCACCTGAATTCAATCGACTATAATGTTGAAAGAGATGAGGTTTTGCTCAGCTCTCATTCCTTTAACGAAGTATGGATCATCGATCATAGCACCACTACCCAAGAAGCGGCAGGTCATTCTGGAGGAACATCAGGAAAGGGTGGAGACCTGCTCTACCGTTGGGGAAATCCTGTTGCCTATCAGTATGGCTCGCCGGCCGATCAAAAGCTTTTCGGACAGCATAATGCCCATTGGATTGATTCCGGTTTTGCTTATGCCCGACAAATCATGATTTTTAATAATGGCCTGGCTAGACCTAGCGGCAATTATTCAAGTGTTGAGATTATCGAACCGCCCATTTCAGGAGGTAATTATTCTTCGACTTTACCCTATTTGCCTTTGAACAATTCATGGCGATATGTGGCCTCAAACCCAACAGATCTATTTGCTCAGAATATTTCCGGAGCCCATTCAATGAAGAATGGCCACGTTTTAATTTGCAATGGTCCAGCAGGTACTTTTTTGGAGATTGATGAAAATGCAACTCCTGTTTGGCAGTATGTGAATCCAGTAAAAAATGGAGGAACTATTCCACAAAACACAACCCCGAGTATGAACATTGTCTTCCGTTGTACCTTTTATCCTTCGAATTATCCCGGGTTTGCTGGAAAGACGTTATCAGGCACTCAAACCATTGAAAACGCAAATCCGATGAGCGATTCATGTGCTTTATATCTAGCGCTATATCAGCCTGAAAGCAAGGTTCATATGCACGTCTACCCGAATCCGGCAGTGAATTTTATTTATGTCCAGTTTGACTCACCCATAGAAGCCGGCGCTTCCTTGGCAGTGTACGACCAACTTGGTCAAATGCAATTTTTTTATGATGATGAAAGCCTTGAAGCAGGAAAGATGATTGATATCTCGAATCTCCCCAAAGGCTTGTACATTGTGCGTATGATTAGCAATGAAGTAACAAGCGGCATGGCAAGATTCGCGAAGGACTAGATCTTCGTTAATAAAGCAAGCGCTGATTTGTAAGGGACTCGAGAAAAAAGTATTGAAATTTCAAAAGACTATTTGCAAATGTCGAAACCAAGATTATCTTTGCACTCCCTTTGAGAAACAGCTGTACCGAAAGGCAAGCCATCAAAGCGAAAATTGACATCTTGGGAGTTTAGCTCAGTTGGTTCAGAGCATCTGCCTTACAAGCAGAGGGTCGGGGGTTCGAATCCCTCAACTCCCACGAACAAAATAGAAAACCGGTCTGCAAAGCAGTCCGGTTTTTTTGTTTTCTGCTCGTCTGAATGACGGGCAGAATATTTCATCTAGCACAATCTTCTATGTCATTCAAGCGAGCAGAAAACCAAAAAATCGGAAAGCGCAACGTAGTGGAGCGCCGGTTTTCCATTATGATTGATGGGTCCCCCAGAAGGGGGTCACGTTAGTAATTCCGGGAAATCCCGAATCTGAAAAACGAGCGATTCGCATAATTGTAATTTGACAATACCCTGACAATCAACTTATATTATGGCATTGTGTGTGCTTTTGAAAGGGTATGAATCCAACTAATTATGCCACTTTTTATATCCTTTTTTCAGAAAGTTTAGACAAATTTTATATCGGTCATACCGAAGATGAGGTAGAATCAAGGTTGAAGAAGCATTTGAGCAACCATCACGGGTTTACTTCAAAGGCCAAGGATTGGCAAATTGTTTATTCAGAAAATTTTGAAAGCAAGTCGCTAGCTTATGCAAGGGAGCGACAAGTTAAAGCTTGGAAAAGTCGGCAACGTATTGTTCAACTAATTGGTTCTGGGTTCTTGGTTACTGGTTATTGCGATTGAGATGAATGGCTGAACAGAGTGTGGTAGAGGGCATCAACTGAAGCTAAAAATCAATTTATCTTTTTTGCATGACCACGATATTCGTTTGTTTTTTGCTGGAACTATGGGTGTAGTTTGCTGAATTGAAAGGGTGAGTTGTATCAATACTTTTTTTTCTCAGCCACCAAAAGAGCTTAACTCAGTGAGTCGCTTTTTTTTTCAATGTAGATGTTTAAGGTTTTGGAAAAGAGAAGCAGAAATCAATCAATTGAAAACGTGCATTCAAACAGCGTGTTTGGTGATTGCTCAAGACTAAAGCTTTGGTGGCAAAGAAAACAGTAGCTTGAATGAACTTTCCATAAATCATCCTTTTGAAATAGTGCTATGAAAACACCTTCTCTCATTTTGCTTCTTATGAGTATCCCCTTTTTTGTCCAAGGGCAAATAGGCTCCGTACACTTTATCGACACTTCCTTGGAAACGGCTGGTATCACCCAAATAGCATCAGCCGATGTAGATAATGATGGAAAAAAAGATATCATCACCTCTTCGACAGGAAATGCTGGGAGATTGGGTTATTATCAAAACCTCTCGAATAATAGTTTTTCTTCCTTTAAGTCCATTGTGCCTCTTGCCTTTTGTAGAGGCCTGGCTATTGGCGATTTTAATAAGGACAACTGGCAGGATATTGTTTCGATTAGCGGGACGAATAATGATGTGCGCATTCATTTAAATATTACGGGCAATTTTGGTCCGGCGTTTCTTTTGGATAGTGCCAATCCCACGCAGCTGAATGATGTAGTAGTGGCTGATTTCGATGGTAACAAGTGGGATGATATTGTTGTGATTGGTCAACATTCCATTGACTTGTATCGAAACGACGGAAGTGGAAATTTTACAAAGGAGCTTATCCTAAGCACCAGCACTTCCTCAAAAATTTTGGAATGTTTGGACCTGGCCACGGCGGATATAGACAAGGATGGCGATATGGATTTGATTTGCGGGGAATCGGCAGGATTGGTAATTTATTTAAACAATGGCATGGGGGTTTTTAGCCCCAGATATTATTCAATCATGGCTGAAATATATTTCCTGGTGCATCCTTTTGATGTAGATAATGACGGTGATTTAGACATTGTGGGACGAAACAGTGCGGGAGATGTTAAATGGTTCAGCAATGATGGAAATGGAAGGATGAACTACGAGGCTACATTGTCCAATGTTCCGAATCTAGTTTCCTTGAGCTCTGTTGACTATAACATGGATGGATATGAAGATTTGTATGTTTCATATACCAAGCACATTTCAATTTTCAAGAATGATTCTAATCACGCTTTTAGTACTGAAATTCCAGTTTACCAAAATGACAATCGTTTGATGGGTCCTGTTCAAGTTGCTGATATGGATGGAATTGGTGCTTTGGATATGGTTTGGTCGGGAGGAAATAATGGCCTTGCCTATCTTATCAATGAATCTCCAACGCCAATCAATGGAATAGGTGTTGAGTCGAATGTCATTTTCCCTAATCCGACCAAAGGCATTATTCACTTGAACAGACCTAGCGAAAAATTGCTCGTATATAATGTGCTCGGTAAAAGAGTTCTAGAGCTATCAAATGAAGTTCAATGTGACCTGTCTAGCTATCCATCAGGTATTTACATGGTCGTTACGATGGAAAATGGCAGGATCTCGCAGCAGAGAATAGTCAAACAATAGTCAGATTGAACGAAAGGCTCTTGGCGAAAATTTTGCCAGAACCAGAGTTGAGTGACGGAATGCCAATCGCTAAATTTTCATAAAGTTATTTGCAAGTTCAAAAAATAGACTTAAGTTTGTATACGGAATATCATGAATATATAGTATGAGTTACTCACTGTCGTTTTCAAAAGCAATTCTGGTCGTTATTTTCATATCGGATAAGATTCGACAAGGGCAATATTAGTTTCTTTCAACTAAATTGATATCAGAAGTGCTGAATATTCCTAAACCCACATTGGTGAAGATCTTGCAAAATCTTTCTATTGCAGGAATTATTGAAACAAAAGAAGGTAAACAAGGCGGTATTCGATTGATCAAGAAACCTTCACAAATCACTGTCTTGGACATACTCAATGCGATGGAATCAGGTAGGCCTTTGTTTCAGACGACATTCAATATTATGGCCGAAGGAAAAAGACCCAATAATGCGCAAAAATCAATTTCAAGCTTATTAGATAATGCTGAAAGAAACATGAGGACTACCTTGAATCAAAGGACGATAGAAGAAGTTTTACTCGAAATGGACAATTGATATTTTTTTGCACATAACTAAATATAAAGAATATAACGTATATAAGTATAAATCAAAAATCAATGAAAAAGTTTAACACAGTAATTCTAATGGCAATGTTCACTCTTGCCTTCAGTTCCCAGTTATTGGCACAAGAAACGCCTTCTCGAGAAAGGACGAAGATAAGTGTTGAGATAGACCCATCTACCTTTGTATTTAAAGGCTATGGCATCCACTTACGAATACAACCAAAGAGTTGTGACCATCTTTTAGTTGGTATTGGAACCTATGCCATGGATATGCCTGATGCCCTTGTAGACTTCAATAAACGGAATAAAAATAGTGGATGGAATATTCGAATAAATCAGGCCTATGGTCTGTTTGGTGAATATCATTTTACACAAGTGAATCGAAAATGGTTTCTCGGAACCCAAATTGGAATTCAAGAATTTAAAATTCAAAACAGTGACTTTGATGGAAGTGAAAAATTCACGAATCTGCTTGCAATGGGATATTTTGGGTATACTATGAAACCCTTTGAAAACACCTTTTATATTAAACCATGGGCAGGCTTAGCTTACACTTCAAAAATAGCGGGTAAGAATATTCTAGAGAGCGCCGTGTATGATGTTGCTCCAATCACCTATTTTGCGACGCTTCACCTTGGCTATACTTTTTAGTCGATGGCCACAAAATATGTGGGTCGCATGGATAGAAAAGCCACTTCGATAGTGGGCCTTGTGTAGAAGAGAGGTAACAAAAAATGCTCAAAACCGCTACCACCTGTTTAATTGATCAATTATTTTTATAGTCCTATTTTCTATAAACTCGACCCACCTTAAATTTCACTTTGATTCATTCAGCATCGGGTAAAAGGCAAATCACATCTCAATAGCTAGAAGGACATAATTCTGAATTGGTACTTATCTTCGCTACATGAAATTTGGAACCAAAGTATTACACGCGGGTGTGCACCCAGATCCAACAACCGGTGCCATCATGACTCCCATCTATCAAACCTCCACCTATGTTCAGGAATCGCCTGGTGTGCATAAAGGATATGAATACAGCCGTAGTCATAATCCTACGCGCACGCAATTGCAAGATCAGTTGGCGGCCTTGGAAAATGCCAAACATGGACTCTGTTTTTCAACGGGCATGGGTGCGATAGATGCGGTGTGTAAACTCTTCGTTCCAGGTGATGAAATTGTCACAACCACGGATCTTTATGGTGGAGCCTTCCGCATTTTTACGAAAATCTATGCGCCGCTGGGCATCAAATTCCTCTTTGTAGATATGAGCCAGCCGGAATTGGTGGAAGAGGCCATCACCTCCAAAACGAAAATGATCTGGACAGAAACCCCAACCAACCCGCTGCTAAAAATTATGGATATCGCCGCATTAGCTTCCATCGCCAAAAGGCATGGATTGCTCTTGGGGGTCGACAATACATTTGCTTCGCCCTATCTCCAGAATCCGATGGATCATGGGGCTGACATCGTGATGCATTCTATTACAAAATACATTGCTGGTCACTCGGATGTAGTGATGGGTGCGTTGATTTGCAATGATGATAGTCTGAAAGATAAACTCGCCTTCATCCAAAATACTTCTGGAGCCACACCTGGGCCGCAAGATTGTTTCCTAGCATTACGCGGGATCAAAACTCTCCACGTTCGCATGCAACGGCATTGTGAGAATGGAGAAAAGATAGCCCATTACCTAAAAATTCACCCGAAAGTTGCTCGTGTTTTTTGGCCAGGATTTGAGGACCACAAAAATCATGAGGTGGCGAAAAAGCAGATGCGTGGTTTTGGAGGAATGATCTCCTTTGAGTTAAAAGAAGATTCGGTAGAAGCCGCTTGGAAACTTGCCGGTTCAACCAGAATATTTGCCTGTGCCGAATCATTGGGTGGGGTGGAGTCTTTGCTAGGTCACCCAGCATCCATGACCCACCATTCTGTACCCAAGGCAGAGCGAGAAAAAGCAGGATTAAGCGATTCACTTATCCGGCTAAGCGTGGGCATCGAAGATATTGATGACCTGATTGCAGACCTTGAACAAGCAATAGGCTAAGCATGTACGGATTATTGGCCATGACACTCGGACCGGGATTGTTTATCCTAGGCTGGATTTACCTCAAAGACAAACATGAAAAGGAACCGCTTTATCTTTTATTATTGGCCTTTATTGGTGGAGCGATATCAACTATTTTTGTTCTGATGGCCAATGCCTTGTGGCAGAATTTAGGTTTTGGAATTTCTGATACTCAGTTGCTACCCACTGCTTTTTACGCCTTTGTTTCGGTGGGTGGTACCGAAGAGCTTGCCAAGCTTTTGGTGGTACTTCTTTTTTTCTATAAACGAAAAGCCTTTAATGAACCTTTTGATGGAATTGTCTATTGTGTGGCGGTGTCGATGGGTTTTGCCACGGCTGAAAATATCTTATACGTTTACGGGAATGCAGCCCCCGATGATGCACGATGGGTTGCCTTATTGCGCATGTTTACAGCTGTGCCAGCGCATGCAACATTTGCTATTCTAATGGGCTTTTTTGTTGGACATAGCAAATTTGATAAAAATCAAATAGGCTACTTGGCTTTGGCATTAATAGCTTCTGCCTTCACCCACGGTGCATACGACTTCTTTTTATTTATTCGCAATATACCTGGCATTTCTATCGGGGCATTTATCTCCTTATTCTTGGGAATTCGATATGCGCGAAAAGCAATCAAATACAACCAAGAAATTTCACCATTTAGAAATCTATAGATGGATAAAAGGAAGCTTCAGGAGTTTTTAGATAGGAGGGTAGATCAATACGAACGCCTAGATTTCATCCCTAATGATCCGGTTTCTATTCCACACGGCTTCCAAAAGCAACAAGACATTGAAATCATGGGTTTTTTCGCCGCAACGCTCGCATGGGGGCAACGCATTACCATTATCCGCAACTGCCGGCGTTTGGCTGAATGGATGGATAATGCGCCTTATGACTTTATTCGCAATCACCAAGAAGAAGACCGTGCGCGTTTCTTAGGTTTTGTACACCGCACATTCAATGATATAGACCTCTTATACTTCCTCGAATTCCTCCAGAATTATTACCAAAATCATGACTCTTTAGAAGGTGCGTTTCTGAATAAAACGGGCCAATTCGTTTCGATGGATGACAGTATTACTCGTTTCCATCATCGTTTCTTTTCCCTTCCTAATGCCCCACAAAGAACCCAGAAGCATGTGGCTAGTCCCTCGAAGAAAAGTGCCTGTAAGCGCCTAAATATGTATTTGAGATGGATGGTTCGCTCCAATGAAAAAGGCGTCGACTTTGGACTCTGGAAGCATATTCCGCAAGCCGAACTCATCTGCCCTTTGGATACGCATGTTCATCGTGTTGCAAGCGGATTGGCCATGATCAAACGCAAACAATCCGATTGGCTCACCGCTATTGAACTGACTGAATTTCTAAAAGAAATGGACCCAAAAGATCCGGTGAAATACGATTTCGCCTTGTTTTCGTTAGGGGCGGAGGAAAGGTATTAGGTCGACATATCGACTAGTCGACTGGTCGATGAGTCGCTAAAGCCGTTTCCCATCTACCAAGTAATGCTGTACATAATCTGCAACACCATCTTCCAAAGAAGAGAAAGACAACGGATAACCAATGCCTTTCAACTTGCTCATATCGGCCTCGGTGAAGTATTGGTACTTATCACGGATGTCAATTGGGGTATCAATAAATTCAATTACTGGCTTTTTGTCAAGGGCTTTGAAGGTCGCATTGGCAAGGTCGAGGAAAGTACGTGCTTCACCAGAGCCTAAATTATAAAGTCCAGAGTTTTTGCGGTGATACATCAACCAATGGCATACATTGACCACATCTTTCACATAAACAAAATCGCGTTTTTGTCCACCATCTGGGTAATCCGGATTATGTGAACGGAAGAGCTTCATCTTATTGGTATCTTGAATTTGATTGAAACCGTGGAATATCACTGAAGCCATGCGTCCTTTATGGTATTCATTGGGGCCGTATACGTTAAAGAACTTTAACCCAGCCCAGAAATAGGGTTTTTTCTCTTGTTTGATGGCCCATTTGTCGAAGTCGTTTTTTGAGTCGCCATATGGGTTAAGAGGGTGCAGGGAATCAACAATGGATTCGTCATCTTTATACCCATGCTCACCCAATCCATAGGTTGCGGCAGAGGAGGCATAAACCAATGGAAGTCCATACGCTACGCATTTTTGCCACATGGTTTTGGTATAATTTAAATTGAGCTCATCGAAGATATCGACGTTAAATTCGGTGGTATCTGTTCGAGCACCAATATGGAAGATAAATTGAACCTGATTTTCGTTTTTGTCTAACCAATTGAAAAAGTCATGGCGGTGCACTTTTTCTTGAAAGGTTTTGCCTTCCAAGTTGCTATGCTTGGCTTCATTCGAAAAATCATCTACCAATACCAAGTCAAAAAAACGGTCTTCGTTGAGGCGTTTAACCAAACAACTCCCAATAAATCCTGCGGCGCCAGTTACAACTATCATAATTCAATATCTAGGGCAAAACTACATCATTCACTTGGAAGCTGCCAAAATGAAAAAAGGGACGCGAACGTCCCTTTTTTAAATTCCGATAGCCATCGGAACCAAATTCCGATAAATCAATAAAGTGTGATTTTTAAAAGTATTAATATTTCACAATGCGATTGGTGCTTTGACTTCCATCTGCATAGCGAATCAAAACAGTATACGATCCTGTTGGAAGCTCAGCAATATCAAAACGATTTGTTCCTGTTACTAGGGTCATGTTTGATTTTACTTCTTTGCCTTGGATATCGAATAATTGCAAGGTTCCTTCTTGACTTGCTTCAATTTGAAATGCGTTTTTTGTCGGGTTTGGATAGAGCAAAGTATGCACCATTTCTGCTGGTCTCCGCACACTTAGAATATTACTTGAACGATAGGATATTTCCCCCACATTATTTTGGTCAGGGTTCATTTCGATAGCCGCTGCATAATGGCCTCCTTCAGCATTATAAAAGGTATAGCTAATGGAGCCATCACTTCCATTTTGAATAGGGAACCAGCCTAGGCCTTGTTGGTAGCCGGAAACGTTATATTCATAAAATAACTCTTGCTTGATTCGAAGTGCTTGAACACTATCGATAGGTAAAATCAGCATACCTTGTCCATCGCAACTATAATTAAGTTGAACATAAACATCTACTCGCAATGAATCAAATGGGGCACCAAAATCACTGCCTGGGTAGGTGTCTTTCGTGCGGTTTGAATCCGACCAAGCATCGCCATATTTTAACGGAAATACGAGATAACGTGGTTTGAATTCAGGACCGGCAGAAACCGTATCATCCGTATTCCCAAGAAGCTTTACATCCATAGAGTTTGCATCTACATAGCTATATTCTTCATTCTGGTCATTGGGCTGAATAACCAAGTTGCATCCGGAAATTTGGTCTCCGCCATTATTCGAATTAGGCGCCAAATATTTGGTTACAAAAGATTCATTGTTGTCAAGTTGACTAAAATCCCAACGTAGATCTTTCCCTGCTTGACTGAAGTCATTCGGCAGGTTAACGGAGGTGTCAACTTGGTAATTAAAGGTTGCGCCAGGGTAGCTCATATCTGAGCGGCGAAGTTCTAAGTCGCCTTGAGCAATTACGCCGGTAAACCAACCGACGATACCCAATGTTAGTACTATTCTTTTCATGTTCAAAAATTTGATGATACAAAGGTGACGTAAAGCGACGAAGATTAGTTACATCATGGGCTAAAAAAGCTTGGAATCGGTTTATGTTTGGGATGAACCGCTCAATTTATCGGATGAATGGGCGTTTTCTCTCACACGGTGAAAGGGTGTTGGGTAACTTACTCAACCTTATAGATTACTTTTTTTTGAAAAAAGAAAGGGCATCTAGGTGAACTCCAATGGCAGCTGCGATATAGGCTGTGGGTGATTTAATTTCAAATTTACCCGGTGAATATTCTGTATATGGCACTTGAGTGAAGGGGTTTACTTTAGCAGTAACATATTGACCATCAATGAATGTTTTATTAGGCATATCTAGCGTAACTATCTGTCGGTAATACATAAATCCACCAGGAAAATTATAGGTAAGACTAAAGCTAGGACTAATTACTTTCACTCTTTCCATTTGGGTATTGGTCATAACCCAAAAACCTGAGTTTCCAGATTCGCGATAGGTGCGATCCGTGTAAAGACGATAATATTGGATTTCTTGAATTCCAAGAAAAACGCCAAAATGTAAGCGGGGTTGCTCGGGGTGATGGGCCTGAAAGCCAATCATGCCATTATACCGCTCAAATGTTGAGGCGTAATTGAACTTGGAGGTATAGCTTGGGGTATAGTTGATTGGATTTTCATCGTGGGAAGAATATAGATACCCCTTTTCGTAGCCCATTCGTCCGAAAATCGCGAATTGCTTTTGAATTCCAAAGCGTGCAAAACCAAGTATTCCAATACCGTTAATACTGGATGGACCACTCCTAAGTCCGTTATGATAAATGCCTAAATTTTTTGTCACGCTAATACTCCCCTAGTACTGTAAAAATCCTTTATTCAGCGACACTGCTCCATCAATTTGTCCTGGCCCATCGAATTCAGGAACCACAGGAACGGTAGAAATATGATGGAAACCCTTACAAGAAGCGAGGCCCATGGTAATGAGTATGATTGCGATCGAATTTTTCATAAATCTAAGGTTTTGATCGGTAAAGCCGGTCAATATTCATCCCGATATGAATATTCAAAATCACATAAGGCACAAAGAAGGGTGCACGATATGTTGGGCGGTAAGCATTGGGGTCTGTATTATTAAGATAGAGGTAGGTATCGCAAGTGCGGAAACCTATACTCTGTTTCGTATAGAACAACCCATTTTCACCGGTTGCCTTGATGCTAAAAGAGAGGCTGCTTATTGTTTTATTAATTATTTCTCCCTCATTGATTAAATCTATATCATAACCCAAAGGGTCATTGTCCAATTCCCTTCGTGTATAATAAAGCTCGGAATATCGTGCGGTACGGATATCTCCATAAAATCCTAGTTGGGTATTTTCATTTCTTAGTGTCCAATAAAGTCCAAAGGAAGCCGCATGTGCATCGTATTTGGAATGAAAGGTTTGTTCATTTCTTCCGTAGTAAAATTCACCTCTTCCATTTTGAATTAAGCTATTCGTTAAGTTTCCAATTGAATAACCATAACCTACCGAAAAGTGCAATTTTCCTTGCGGTTTGAAAGGCCCATATAGCTGAAGACCCAGTCCATGACTATGCCCAGTTCCCGAACCTTTCCAGACACCTGAAAAGCCATAGGTCAGTCCAATTCCTTGAAGTGGAGAATAGGCGACTTGCCCCTGGTAAAAGCGAATATTTGCAGAGGCCTGCGCTGCCAATTGCCCTTTTTCCGTAAACATCGGATTCTCATCAGGCAAGGGTGCATAATTGTAAGTCTTGCAGCCAATGGAGCTCAGTAGCACAAGAGAATACACAAGAGCCTGATATTTTTTCATAGACAACTAGCAATGCAATTTACCTATTTTTTACATAGATAGATAGTTAGACAAGGAGATGTTTAGACTAGCTGCAAATCACAAATCAAAACTTATCCTCGCTCTTAACTTTTCTAAAATTCACAAATTCGTCATCCTGTGTTTGCCGAAGGGCATAAATCACAAATCACAAATCGCAAATCGCAATTCACAATTAGGAGTGTATCTTTGCCGCGCAACAACGGAAAACCTACAGGAATGGCTGAGAAACCTCGCTTGCTTTACATTACCCGTAAAGAACATTTTAACGCAGCGCATAAACTCTATAATCCCAAGTGGACAGAGGAAAAAAATGACGCTGTATTCGGTAAGTGTGCCAACAAAAATTGGCATGGACACAATTTCAATCTCTTTGTTACCGTAAAAGGAAATCCCAATCCGGATACTGGATTTATCATCGACTTAAAGGTCTTGAAGAAAATCATTCGCGACAAAGTAATTGAAAAGCTGGATCACCGAAACATCAATGAAGACGTCGATTTTATGACAGGGCAAATGGCCTCAATTGAAAATTTAGCGGTAGCAATTTGGGAACAGATTGAGCCTGAATTGTCGGATTGTGAACTGCATTGCATAAAATTGTACGAAACAGACAGTAACTACGTGGAGTATTATGGCTAGCCCTTACGAACCAAACCCCAAACGCTTCTGGCGACTTTTTATCATTTCCATGGTGTTCATGGTTTTTATGGCAATCCTCATCATCCAAAGAAAGATGGAGAAAGAGAAAGGCATGGCTCCCAAAGTACCAACCGTAAAAATTGAAAAGCATGAAGGCATACATATTTCCCGGACAGGGTTCCCAATTCATTGGGATGGGCAAGGAGCTGCACGATCAGCATGATTTAGCCCGTCAACTATTTCAAGAAGCCGATGATATTCTCGGGTTTTCTTTGAGCAAAGAAATGTTCGAAGGAACAGATGAATCACTCAAACAAACCAAAGTAACCCAGCCTGCAATTTTCCTCCACTCGGTGGTGATGGCCAAGGTAATGGGCGATACGTTTAAAGCCGACATGGTAGCGGGTCACTCATTGGGCGAATTTTCTGCGCTGGTAGCCAATAATACCCTTTCCTTCCAAGACGGTTTGCGCCTAGTTTCTCAGCGCGCTCTTGCCATGCAGAAGGCCTGTGAAGCACAACCTTCCACAATGGCAGCTATTCTTGCTTTGGAAGATCATGTCGTTGAAGAAATTTGTGCATCTATTGATGGTGTGGTGGTAGCCGCAAACTATAACTGTCCCGGACAATTGGTTATCTCTGGCTCAATAGAAGCAGTGAATGCTGCCTGTGAAAAAATGAAAGAAGCCGGAGCGCGTCGTGCTTTGGTGCTTCCTGTTGGTGGTGCTTTCCATTCTCCTTTAATGGAACCCGCTCGTCAGGAATTAGAAGCGGCGATTAAGGCAACACATTTCAGCAATCCTAGCTGTCCGGTTTACCAAAACGTAACCGCCTCGGCAGTTTCCGATCCAGCCGAAATTCAAAAGAACTTAGTTACACAGTTGACTGCCCCTGTGCGTTGGACACAATCGGTTCAAGCCATGGTGAAAGATGGAGCAACAGAATTTGTAGAAGTTGGTCCAGGAAAGGTGCTTCAAGGACTTGTAAAAAAAATCGCTCCGGAGGCAGAAGCAGGAAGCGCCGTGCTCGGATAAGGAATATTGGTGCACTTCGGCCGTCGTGGGCTCGCAAAATTCCATGTTAAAAATTCCAAATTTCAAGACATAACGTAATATTTGGACTATTTTGGAACCGATAGCTATCAGTATGGAATTTAAGAATTGGAACTTACAATCGCTTTGTTAGTAGCGGATAGTCATGAAAAACGATATGAGTAGGCAGGTTCTGTGGGGAGTGGGTATCGCACTGATGCTATCGCTTGCCATGCACCTGCCTTTCCTCAATTTACCTCCCTATAGTCAGCATGTTTGGCGGCAAACGAGTACACTCAACGTGGCCGACAATTTCTATGAGGAGAGCATGAATATCTTTCTGCCTCGTGTTAATCAGCGCTATGATGGTGATGGGATCACGGGAGCGCCCTTTCCTTTATATGAATGGGTGCTTGCCTCTTCTTACCATATTTTTGGAAATCAATTTTGGCTGCATCGCTCGTTATCATGGTTGCTAACGGTTATGGGGGCATTTGCCATGTTTACGCTGGCGAAACGTTGGTGGAAAATTGAAATGGCGGCATTGGCAGCTTTTGTTTTTTATCTCTTTTCTCCTGAATTGTTTTATGATGGATGGATTGCCTTGCCAGATACCATGGCCCTGGCTTTTTGCCTATGGGGATTAATTCATTTTGAACGTTTTTGGAATGATGGCAAGCAAAATTCCATATGGATTTCGGGCGTATTTTTTATGCTTGGAGGGGCGGTGAAACTTCAATATCTCGGGATTGGATTCATTCCTTTGGGTATGCTGATTCGTGACAGGAATAAATTGAATCTTCCAGTAATGCTGCAATTGGCACTATTTGGTGGATTGGCGGTGCTTCCTGCATTGGCTTGGTATCGTTATTCTGCTGGTCTTATCGAAAAAAGTGGATTAGCCGATTTTGGCCTGGAATTAAAGCCAGCGGATTCTTTGGAGATGGCCCTGAATGTCGTACAAAAGAACCTCATCTCGGATATTCCCGAGGTGATTTTGGGCTTCGTTGCTTTTGCTGGGTTTCTCCTTTGTTTTTTTCTCTTTCTGCGTAATCCAGATCGCTTCAAACATCCGCTTTTCTTGCCCATACTCGTTTTCTCACTCGGGTTTTTGGTATATCATCTGCTTGAATTGCGAGTTTTAGAACTTCATCAATACTATATGCTGCCTTATTTAACCATTTTGATTCCATTGGCAGCAAAGGGAATTACTTCGCTCAGTCGAGGGAAATGGTCCCTCTTAGTCGTCTTTTTGCTCCTGCAAATCACCATTACCGGTTTTCGTATGATTCCTTCACGATTCGCCGGAGAGGATAAAATGATTCATCCAGCCTTTTGGGATGAAGATTCACGGGAAGCGCTGAGAAATTGTATTCCAGATAGTAGTCTTGTACTTACCGGTCCGGATGACTCGCGCTGTATCAATTTCTATTTCTTGCACAAAAAAGGCTGGGCCTATGGCAGCGTTGAAGAACTATTTGTGCAACACGATGATGGCACCAATATGGACGATGCAATGCGCGGAAATTGCGAGTATTTAATGACCAGTGATACGCATATTGAGCAGAGCTTACTTGCACCCTATCTGAAGGAACAAGTGTATTATAACAATGGCATTAGCGTTTACCGGCTTCGTCCTCCTGAAGAATAAACTCTACTCGTCGATTTTGCTGTCGGCCTTCTTCGGAGTTATTGGGTCGCAATGGAAGGGAGCTTCCCTTTCCCATGGCCTTCATTTTTTTCGGAGATATCCCTTTATCAATTAGGTAAGCACGTACCGCATCCGCCCGATCTTGGGATAATTTCTGATTATACTCGATGGATCCCAGACTATCCGTATGCCCAATAATTTCAATTCTGTAATTCGGGTAGTGCTGAAGTACCTTAAATAGGCTGTCCAATGCAGGGTAAGAGCTAGGTTCAAGAACCGCGCTATCGAAGGCAAAATAGATTTGATTGATGCGGTACGCACGCCCAATTTCAATCTGAGTCACATGAAAGGTATCATGCTGACGTTGTTTGGTTCTGTTTTCATTACCTGAATTTGAATATACCGTGTCCATTTCCATCATGGCCCATATTCCAAATTCATCAAATAGGTGATTCATATCCACCTCAATGCTATCCGAACAAGCGCCAAGGAAGGTATGCCGCCGATTGAGGGTATTCAGTTTTTCAATTTGCTTCTCACAGTCGCATCCAATGCCATTTTCATCGCGTAGGTCGATTTTATAGAATGCAAATAACTGGGGGCGTTTACTGGGTCTTGAAAACAAAACTTTGTCATAACGAGTGTCTTCATCGGTTTTGAAATTACCGAGTAGAATAAATCGCTCTGTGCCCGTTGCTGTGTATTCTAATTTTAAAGTCCTTCGTTTCGAACCAAATAGTCGGGTATCAAGCAAGGCATTGAATTGAGGCTGGAAGGGTAGAAGGCTGTCGATCTTATGCATCCGAAATGCGCCACTCAGTGTATCAATCTTAAATATTTCTTTTTTGGGGATATGGATGAAAGTGTCTGAAAAGTATATACCCAATTCTTCGAAATGCAATCCGTCAAATCCATAGTCAATTTCGAGCACATAAGTCTCCCCTTTGCGCAAGGGACAAAGCAAGGGGCTTTGGATATAGGAACGTTGATTTATGCCTTCTTCTCCTAACATCATCACAAGTGCAGGCATAGGAATGGGTTTCCGATTTTTGTCGTAGCGAATGGGCTTAAAATTGAAGGTAGATGCAGAGCTTGTCCACCAACCCATAGGAGCGCAACTTACACGGTATTCACAGCAGGTATTAATTGAAGCGAAGGTGGAATTTGCAATATATCCTTGTGTCCATCCATAAAGAGAAACGAAGATTGAAAGACACAGGAAAGGGAAACGCATATTAGAAATATAGACTGAATTCAATACTACGGTTCATGAGTGTTTTAACGTCCTTCAAACTCGGACGAATATCAGAATATTTATTAGGAGCTTCGTTTCCAAAATCTCTATTGATATCAAAGGTATCAAAGCCGTCGGCTAAATTATTCAGGCCATGCTTATAGCCAATATATATCCCCACATATTTGCCGCTATACATATAGCCCAAGGTGGCTGCTA
>Ga0100378_1002442_pt1 | contig 18491 bp, 13 predicted proteins | sample CryGeymeta201502_FD_81535 | JGI IMG/M metagenome (GOLD analysis project Ga0100378, IMG submission 81535) | Groundwater microbial communities from Crystal Geyser aquifers in Utah, USA - Crystal Geyser metaG 2015-02 | ecosystem: Environmental > Aquatic > Deep subsurface > Groundwater | place: USA...
GCAGATTCGTTGCATGGAGATTTATCTCAAGCTCAACGTGATAGTGTGATGAATAAATTCAGAAACAGAAATATTCAACTATTAATTGCAACAGATGTAGCAGCTAGAGGAATTGACGTAGATGATTTAACACATGTTTTCCATGTTGATTTACCAGACGAAATTGAAAGTTACACACACCGAAGTGGAAGAACTGCAAGAGCAGGAAAATCAGGAAAATCAATTTCATTGGTTAGCCCATCAAAATCAAGTAGAATTAGATTGGTTGAAAAATTAATTGGTTCTAAATTGATGCTTACAAAAGCTCCTTCAGGACAAGATATTTGTGGACAGCAAATTATCAATGTGATTAACAACATTAAATCAGTTGAGGTAAATGAAAAAGGATTAGCTCCTTTTATTGCACAAATCCACGAAGAATTTAGTGAATTAACTAAAGAAGAATTGATAGAACGTATGGTTTCTCGTGAATTTAATAAGTTTATCAAACAATACGATAAAGCAGGAGATATAAACATTGATCCATCAAGAGTTCGTCAAGGAAGAGAAAGAGGAAATGATAGAGAATCAGGAAGAAGAGAAGGAAGAAGTGATTCAAGTGATAGAAATTCAAAACGCTTATTTATTAATGTTGGAAAAATGGACGGCTTTGAAAACAAAGGTCAAATTTTAGGTTTTATCTGTGATCAATCGGGTATTGATGGTGGTTCAATCGGAAAAATTGATTTGTTTGATAGCTTTGCTTTTATTGGTGTTGATGAAGGAATTGGCGAACAATTAATTGGAAACCTTAATGGTAAAAATATTGAAAATAGAGATATTAAAGTTGAATTTTCTAAAGATAAACCAAGAAGCAGCGGAGGAGGATTTGAACGTAAAGAACGTAGTGGAGGTTTTGAAAGAAGAGAACGAAGTTCTTCTGATAGAAAAGAAAGGTCTTTCAAATCTTCTGACAACAAAAGCGGAGGAGGAGGAAGAAACTTCAAAGAAAGACGTAGAAGAATTTAATTTTCTTTTAATATAGAACAAAAGCCCAATCAATTTTTTGATTGGGCTTTTTTGTTATTTCATTAATTCAATTAAATACTCATTTTTTGACATACATTTTTCGCAAAATAAAGTTCTTAATTTTTCATAATCAAATGATTGAAAAGGAATAGTACAATTATTCATAAATAGGTTACACCAAGTTGCTTCGCTTAGTTTATTTGATTGAAAAACTATTTCATCATAAAATTTTTGTGAACCGATACTCGAACTATGTATATATGATAATGGAAGAGAATAAGCAATTATGTAGTCTTTATCATAATATGGCTTTAGAATAGATAAAGAAAATGGAGTATTATTATAAAAAACGCCTAACATAGCTATTTTTAGAGCTATGGAATCAGTAAGGGTTTTTGTGCTAGTGTAATAAGAATGAATAATATATAGGCTTTTTAGTGCTTCGGATGAGTATTCGGATGGATTTGATATGAATATTTTATTTAAAAGAAGCATATTCAAATTAAAATTAATCTTGTTAATATTATTTGCTGCTAAGGTAGAGCTTTCATATAATGGTTTCAATTGTTCTAAATATTGAAAAATAAGTTGTATATCTAATATTGCTGGATTTTTTGTTTTCATTAATAGTTCAGTTTTTATTTTGCAAAACGTATATAAAAATGCTAAAGAAACAGTGTTTAAGTCATCTTCAAGTATAGCTTTCTCAATTTTATTTTTATTATCAACCCATGACCTATTTTGATTAAATACAGTAGGATATTGATAGCCATATTGTATAAAATTTTCACATAAATCAATGGAAGAATTGTAGTAGTCAGGTACTACTAATTTGCTAAAGATATTACTGTCTATTTTATTTTCTTTAACTTGTTTGTAGGTAAATTTATAGAGTTTATTTAGTGCAATTATATTATGTCTAATTTTAGAATAAATAATGTTCTTTTTGTGTAATGAATCGACATAGGAATTATAGTCTTTCAAAATAAGGTATTCAAGATTATTGTCTGTTGTATCAATAGTGCAATAAATTTTTATTCTTGCTTTTCGCTCTTCCTTAAAAATATACTCAAGTGAAGAAGAATTGTTTTTATTAACCACTTTTAATACATCTTTTTTTAAGAGTTTAGAAAGATAGTTCAATTCTGGATATAATTTAATTTTTTTATAGAAATGGTTCCAATCTGTATATGTTTCTATTTTAGTTTTAATAGGTTTTGATTGGTAGTTTTGTATCACGGAGATAATACTTTCTGCCCTTTTTAATTGGAGTTTTGAGTTGGAAATAGAATCTCCTTCAATAGAGGAAGAAGATTTTATAAAGATAGAATCAACAGTAAATGATTGATTTGAAAGGGTTTTTATAAAAGGTTCTATATCTTCTGTTGTGAATGTTGATTTGTTTTTTTGAAAAGGTATTTCAAAATAGTAAGAAACGGTGTCTAGCGGGAATTTATATATAGAATTTGTGTCTAAAGGTAAAAAATCCATTTTAACACTATCCGAATACATTTCACCACAATAATTTGTGAAATAATCAATATGGCAAATTTCTTTTTTTTGAAGATATACAAGGTTGTAACCCCAAACACCCATTATGTCTTTTGGGACTTTACCTAAAGTAATCTCAAAATATTCAGTATTAAATTTATCAAGCTTGTATGCATAAAATCGTTTAAAGAAAGGAACAGATTTTTCATTAAAAATGTAGGATAAAAACTTAATTTCTTTATTTACTTTTCTTTTTTTGTAACCAAAAAAAAGTTCTTTTCTATAAAGAGGTTTAAGTATTTTACCGTTCAACTGACATTGACCATTTCTCCTACTGGGTTTAGTATAATATAAAGGATTACCACAGATGTAATCATTTAGTTCAACTATTTCAACGGTAAATCCGTCATTTCTGTTTTTGATTAGTTCTTTTACATAGTCTGAATTTTCAATTCGAAGGATAAATTTTTCTCTTTCAATTTTTAAAGTTATAGGAGGTTTGTTATCAATTATTTGTAAACATTTTTCACAAGTTTCTGGATTGCTATGTTTCACTTGCCAATCATGCTTATGATTAATCAGGTTTTTATCAATGTTGTCAAAGTTAATTACCATAGGAATAGTTTTATACTCGGAATAAGGGAACATCATTTTAGATTCAATAAACGAATATTGATATAATTTTTGTGCAAATTTTTGACAGGCGTAAACAATATTTGTGTTTGTATCTATTGAGACAGATACACCCGTTACATTAAACGGTGGAGTAATAATGTTTTTAAAATGACCAGGCGAGTTAACCCAACCTTCTACTATTGAATGTGCTAAAGCACCATATGTATTAGTACTTCGTAGTTTACCTTTTTTATTTTTCAATATTGTACCGTAAGGCGTTTTTAGTATGTTTTCTCCTACAAGATAATTTTTTGCACCATAGAAATTAGCTCGTTGTTGAGGTGTTCGTGTTTCATTATTTTCAAAATGAGTTAATTGTTTGTTTTCTGACATATAATCAGAATGGTGTTTTGAGGCAATATAAAGGATTGAATCATTTATTAATGTGTTGCAATTATGAAAATTCCTTACACTATCAATTTTTATTTTTATTAAATGCTCTAAAAATCGTGTATTAAAATTATTCTTAGAAACACTACTATGTTCACCTTGGGAAAATGATGCGTTGAAATTTAAACAATTTATAATTATTACTATAAATACCTTTTTTATTGGATTCAACTTAATTTAAATATTGATTGATTTTCAAATATATGAAATAAAAGCTAATTACATCGCATAAGCAGGACAGGTATGAGATTTTATGCCACTTCCTTCACCAACACCTCCACCAGTGCATTGTCTGAATCCAAACATGATTTCGTGTCCATAATTGCCATAAATCTTATTTAAAGGAAAATCAAAAGCATAGCCAATAGTTATGGTATCAAACAATTTGAATTTAATTTGAGCAACAACGGCTTCGCCCACTCGATAGCCAATTCCCATTGTGAAATTCTGACGATAGACCCAAGCCATATTCAAATCGAGAGCAGGAGGTCCCATATTATTTAATTTCAATAAAAAAGATTTAAAAATAGTCCAATCTTGATAAACAGATTGATGTCCCATTCCAATAAAATATTGGTTTACTTGTTTTGATTCTTGACCGAGTTTGATTTTCTTGAAGAATACTTGATTAATAGAAAAACTATAATAAACTTTATTGTTATAGAGCAATAAACCAGGCATAAAATCAGGGTAATGAAGTACAGAACCTCCAGCACTTTCTAGTACAGGATCGGGATTGTTATTTCCAAAAACATTGCTAATGGCATATTGTTGAACACCACCAAAAAGACCAACGCCCATAGTTAGTTTGGGGAAAACTTTTTTATGATAAGCGTAAGCTAATTTTATATAAGTCCGAGATGTTAGGTGTAATCTGTCTTGTTCGAGATAGATGCCAACAGCGTGTTTACCTTTGTTGGCATAATTTTTTTTACTTAAAGACATGTGAGCACTTGCAAAAGTGGAACGAGGAGCATTATCAAAACCAACCCATTGCAATCGAGTTCCTGCTTTAAAATCAAAACATTTTGATGTTCCAGCAAAAGCAGGATTATAACCAAAATTATTAAATGAATATTGTGAATATTGCGGTGCTTGTTGGGCTTTTAGGGTTATTCCCAAGAACAAGAATAGAGCTATGTAAATACTATTTTTCAAATTTATCTAATAATTGAAACAGCTCCTTTAAATGTTTTAGTATCACTGTTTTCGGGTTCTATTTTTAAAATGTAATAATAAGTTGAAACGGGCAAATCACCACCTAAATATTTTGCTTCCCAACCTTCATTGTTCTTGTAATTTTTTTTGTGATAAACTCGTTGCCCCCATCTGTCAAAAATAAAGACTTCATTCTTAGGGTAAAACTCCAAGTGTCTAACAAACCACGTATCATTAAAACCATCGCCATTTGGAGTAAAAACATCAAAAGGAATAGGGTCAGGACAGTTGAAAGTAGGGACAACAACTATGTTTGTGTCAGTGCAGCCATTGTCGTCTGTAATAATTACTTGATAACTTCCTACTGGAACTGAATTGAAAAGCCCAGTATTGTTAGAGCCAACGCCTAAAAGATTATAATTGTAAGGGGATTGTCCGCCCGAAGCTGTAATTAATACATCGGCAGCAGTTTGATTGCATTCAAAAGTAATTGGTGTTGCCTCAGATGTAATAATTACTGTTTCAATAAATATACTGCTTGAGTCAAAATCTGGAACGCAACCTGTGTTGGTATTCATAAAAACCTGAACAGTTTGGTTATTAGCCAAAATATTTATGGTAGCACCTGTTCCTGCAACCGTATCACCATTAATTACCCATAAATAAGTAGGTGTTACAGCTCCTGCCGAAGGATTCGCTGTGATTTGAATGGGTGTGCTTTTGCAAAAAGGGGCATTTGAAATATCTGGAACAGTTGTAAGACTTACATCTACAGGACACTGAGCATAAGAGGATAAACCAATTATACTTGATAATAAAAAAAATACAAAATGGGGTAATAATTTTTGCATCTGGCTAAATTACAATTTATTTTAATTTGTATAGATTATTTTGAAATTAGGATAAATATGCTGCCAAACATTTTAGTTTGTTTGATTGTCTTATTAAACAGTTGGCTACTCAGAAATTAATAGAAATTTTTTTTTCAACAATTAATGAATTTTCAAGTTTATTTTTTACATTTGCCAATAATTGTCAAGTCAAAATGAAGCATCTTTAAACCCGAAAGGTTCACGAACACCATGAAAATTGAATAAAAGTGAGTAAAACAATTGGAACAACATTAAGAAAACTAAGAGAAGAAAAAGGTCTTTTGCTAAGAGAGGTTGGTGCTCAACTTTCGCTTGACCCTACAATTTTGAGTAAAATTGAGCAAGACAGACGGATGCCTACAAAAGAACAAGTGAAAGCACTTGGCGAATTTTATAAGCATCAAAAAAATGATGTTATTATAGCTTGGCTCTCAGATAAATTATTTTACGAAGTGCAAGATGAAGACCTTGCATTACAAGCAATGCAGGTTGCAGAAGAAAAAATCAGGTATAACATCGAAGACAAAAAAAGAAAATAATAGCTATGACAGGATTTGATATAAGAGAAAGACGAAACGATATAGGTTTAAGTCAATCAAAACTATCTGACATAACTGGTATCGAACAAGCCCGAATCTCTGCATACGAATTGGGTAAATTGAACTTGTCCATCAATGAAGTAAATAAAATTGCTACTCATTTAGAAAAAATTGATGAACCAGCCCTATTGAAATTAAAAAAGAAAAGGTTTCAAAATAGCCAACATTTAGATTCTATTACTGCTCAAAGACCTCGCAGAGGATATTCAAAAACCAAACGAAACAAAGAGTATTTAGAAGTTCTAAAAAGCTTAGAATCCCAATTTTTTAATCCACCAACCACAGGGCTAAAAGCTGTTTCATTTTTCGCTGGCTGTGGTGGTTTGTGTTATGGTGTTAAGGCTGCCGGATTTGAAATTGTAGCAACAAACGAATTAATTGAGAATTATAAAGCTATTTATGAATTGAATTTTCCTCATGTAAACTTTTTACCCAATGATGTCCAAGAGATAACCAAGTCTGATATTGAAAAGATTTTAAAGAAACATAAAAAAATTGATTTGATGGTTGGTGGTCCACCCTGTCAAGGTTTTAGTTTAGCAGGAAAAAGAGATGTTAATGATAAAAGAAATACACTATTTGAATACTATCTAAAAATTGCAGAACAAATACAGCCAAAAGTAATCTTAATTGAAAATGTCCGACTACTCACTTCAATGAAAGACCCAAATGGAAGTTTAGTTAGTAAGCGGATACTTGACACATTTGAAAAAATGGGATATAAAAGCAATTTTTATAGTGTAAATGCAAAGGATTATGGTGTTCCCCAACATAGAGAAAGAGTAATATTTATTGCCGTTCGAAAAGACTTAAAAAAACCTTCTTCAATTGCTGAAGCAAAATATGGAAATTCAATTAATCTATTTAACTCCAATCCGCCATATTTTACATTCGGTGATGCTGTTTCAGATCTAGACTATCTTGAATCGGGAGAATTAAGCACAAAAGATAAACTTCATCGGGCTGTTAAGCATCCAGAACATGTAATAAGATGGTTAGTTGATGTGCCAGAAGGAAAAAGTGCACACGACAACATTGACCCCAATTTACGTCCACCGTCAGGTTATAACACCACCTACAAAAGACAAGTTTGGACTGAACCCGCTGGAACAGTTGCAACAACCTACGGTATGATTTCAGGGTGCAGAAATGTTCATCCTATTGCCACAAGAGCATTAACAACAAGAGAAGCACTTCGTTTACAAAGTTTTCCTGATTCATTTAAACTCACAGGTAATGATGGAACAATCAGAACAGTTATTGGTAATGCTGTTCCTCCTTTGTTAGGTTTTGAATTAGCAAAATTTATAAAGGAAAATTATACCGATTGTGATTTTAAATGTCGCATAAATGCTCCTTAAAATCTACATCGGCATTATACTTTAAGGAAATACCATAGCGGCATTAAGAAGTTAAAATAGTATTATATGTTATAAAAATACCCTGCTTGTAAATTAAATTGAAGCTGTTCGGGATGTTGTGCTTGTCCACCCCGCTGCATTTGAACTATTCCAAATCTTGGAGCATCATGTTGAACACCAACAGGGTCTTTATATGAACCTTTGCGTACACTGTATTTTTTCTTTTCAAATCCTTTGTAGTTACACGATAATTCAATTAATTCATCAATTGTATATAATGCAAATTCTTGTGGTTGACCATCGGGTACTTTTTTAGTTAAATGTAAAAGTAACTCAGGTGCATAGGGATCATTAATGTATGCCTTTTGTAATAAAAGCCGAGTTATATCCCGCTGTCTTTCGGTTAAAATGGTTTCAAGTTCAATTCGACCTTTTTTGTTAATTTCTTCCCAAAAATATCTACGAGGGTCAGTTAATCTTCCAACTAAATCGGTTGGATTATCTTTTGGAGCATAGCCGTTATCACCACAAAATTGGCGTAACGCATTAACAGCAACATCTGAAACGGGAATACCATTGTTTCGCAACAATTCACAAAAAGCCCTTGCAGTTGTAAAATACAATTGTGCATTTGTTGGTGTTCTGTTACTGCATTGTTTAACAGATACTCCAACTGTTTCCATAAATTTTAAGTCATTATTATATAGCGTTAAGAGAATATCACTTTTACAAGCCCTTACTCGCATCCCATTTACTTCAAGCCATTTTTTTCCTTCTTCTGCAGTTGCAAGCGAACCTAAAGCAATAGCTTCAACCATATGACAATTATCCCAGTCTAAGGCTTTCAACGCCTTTTTTATTATTGAAATTTCAGGATTTCCATTAATCAAATATTCAGGTAATGGATTTTGTGAAATGGGACAGGGTAAATTATTAATGATTTGTGCTAGACTAGTTTCAAAATTATGTCCTGCAATTCTTCCAGCAATACCTGCTTGTATTTGAAGAGCGTGTCTTGAATCGTTTGGGGTTAATGCCATTATAACTCTTTTGTTAATGAACTAATAGTTGTATTTAAACCTTCGGCAAGTATTGATAAGTTTGAAAAAGAAATGTTTCTCAATCCTCTTTCCACAAGACTTATATATGTTCTATCAAACCCACATTTAAATGCAAGCCCCTCTTGTGTCAGTTTAAGTTCAGCTCTTTTGAGTTTAACTTTTTCACCGAATTTTTTTAGTAGTTTATCCTTATTCATATATAGCGTGTAAAAATATTTATATGCAGACAATACAACAACGGACAATGCGTCTCATTTTATAATTAGACATTTGGTTTTGTATAAAGATTAGAAGTGAAAATTATCTACTTTATTTAGCGAAAAACCTTTAAATTCAAGTTTTACTCTTTTAGATTTTCAAGAATACGATTTACACCTTCGTTTACAAAAGCGGAAATATTTTCTTTGCTATATTGTGTTTGATCAATAGGTTTGCCTATGAAAACAGTAACTTTGCCAGGGTTAATTTGTGATGAATCAGGTTTCCAAACCTTGTAAGTGCCATTGATGGTAACAGGAATTATTTTCACATTGGCTTGAAGTGCTAAATGAAATGCTCCTTTTTTGAATACGCCTATTTTACCACTTTTGCTTCTTGTTCCTTCAGGAAAAATCATCAATGATTTACCTTTTGATATTTTATCTGCCGCTTTTGCAATACTTACAATAGCTTTTTTTCTATTTGAACGATCCACAAATATATGACCAGCAACAAACATATACCAACCAACAACAGGAGTCCACATCAATTCTTTTTTACCCAAAAAATGAAGATTTACTGGTAAACTTCCACATAAAACACCAATATCGAGATGAGAACAATGGTTGGCAATAAAAATAACAGGCTCATTCTTAGGCACGTTTTCTTTCCCGTTTACAGTTAATTTTACGCCAGCAATTCGCATTAAAACTGGACCAAAAACAGTACGGGCAACCATTAGGGGAAATTGCCTGTTTAAAGTAAATGGTATAAATAAAGGGGCAAATAACATTAAGCTAAATGTCCAAATTATCATTAATGTTATTCTAAGTATTGAAAGCATAGAAAGAAAATTAGAGATTAGAAATTCTGCGATAATCTGCGTAATTTGCGGGCAAAAAATTAGAAATTTTCACATTTAAACTATTTTTACAACAAAATAATTTTTTTTACCACGCTGTAATAAAATATAATTACCATTAATTACATGGGAAAGGTTTATTGTGTCACCTTCATTAACTTTGTTTTTGTTCACACTTATTGAATTTTCTTTTAAAGCTCGTCTTGCTTCTCCGTTAGAACTTAAAAAATTGGTGGTTACAACCAATAAATCAACAATAGAAATACCGTTTTCTAGTACATTTTTTGAAACGATTGCTTGAGGAACGCCCTCAAAAATGGCTTCAAACAAATCTGCTGGAAGATTTTTTAATCCATCAATTGCTTCTTGACCAGTTTTGAAAAGAATTTCAGATGCATTTTGTGCTGCTTCATAGTCTTCAATGGAATGTACTCGAATGGTAATATCTTTTGCCAATTCTTTTTGTAAAATTCGCAAATGAGGAGATTCTTGATGTTTATTTATTAAAGCGTCAATTTCAACTTTGGGTTTTAATGTAAATATCTTGATGTAATTTTCAGCATCTTCATCCGTAGCATTTAACCAAAATTGATAAAATTTATAAGGAGAAGTTTTTTTAGAGTCTAAAAAAATATTTCCACTTGCCGATTTTCCAAATTTTGTTCCGTCAGCTTTTTTTATCAAAGGAGTAGTAACCGCAAAAGCTTCATTACCCGATTTTCTTCTAATCAATTCTGTCCCTGTAACTATGTTTCCCCATTGGTCAGACCCACCCAGTTGTACTTTGCAGTTTTTGTGTGTGTTGAGCCAATAAAAGTCGTAGCCTTGCACCAATTGATAAGAAAATTCGGTGAATGACATTCCTGTTTCTAACCTAGATTTAACAGAATCTTTTGCCAGCATATAATTGATAGAAATGTGCTTACCAACATCACGAATAAAATCCAAAAACGACATTTCTTTAAACCAATCGTAATTATTTACCATTTCAGCAGCATTTTCCCCATTGTCGAAATTTAAAAATTTTCGGAGTTGTTTTTCAATTCCTGCTTGGTTGTGTTGTAATGTTTCAGCGTCTAATAAATTTCTCTCGTCCGATTTTCCTGAGGGATCGCCCACCATTCCAGTTGCACCTCCAACCAATGCAAAAGGTTTATGTCCTGCTTGTTGCAAATGAAGTAAAATCATTACTTGCACTAAGTTACCCACACCTAACGAATCGGAAGTAGGGTCGAAACCGATGTAAGCAGCCGTTTTTTCTTTGGCAAATTGTTCTTCAGTTCCTGGCATCATATCGTGTATCATGCCTCTCCAACGAAGTTCTTCTATAAAATTCATAAAGTTCTTTTTTTTTGAAGTCCAAAATTAATAATAAAAGCATAAGAGACAGGATATAAATAGAAACAGATTTTATTAAAACGAATTATCATGAATTTCTAACAATTTAAGCCCATCTCCTCTTATCTTTGCATAAAATTAAATTTCACTGTTTGAAAACAAAAACACTTAAAAAAAATAAAGTAAACGTAATTACATTAGGTTGCTCCAAAAATTTATTCGATTCAGAAATCACTATGGCTCAACTGAAAGCCAATGGTTTTGAAGTTGAACATGAAGCACAAACCGATGACTCGGAAATTGTAATCATCAATACCTGTGGATTTATTGATAATGCCAAGCAAGAATCTATTGACACCATTTTACGTTATGCGGAAGCGAAAAAAGAAGGATTAGTTGATAAGCTGTATGTAACAGGGTGTTTGTCAGAAAGATATAAAGATAGTTTGCAAAAAGAAATTACAGAAGTGGATGCTTATTTTGGAACAAGAGAATTGCCAAAATTATTGAAAACACTAAAAGCTGATTATAAACACGAATTGATTGGTGAGCGAATAATAACCACTCCAAGCCACTACGCTTATTTAAAAATATCTGAAGGCTGCGACAGACCTTGTGCTTTTTGTGCTATTCCGCTGATGCGAGGCAACCATATTTCAGTTCCTATTGAAGAATTAGTGAAACAAGCAAAAAGTTTAGCAAAACAAGGCGTTAAAGAATTGATTTTAATTGCTCAGGAACTTACTTTTTATGGTTTGGATATTTATAAAGAACGCAAATTATCTCCACTTTTAGATGCGTTGTGCGAAGTAGAGGGCATTGAATGGATACGCTTGCATTATGCTTACCCCACAGGTTTCCCGATGGATGTAATTGAAACAATGAAAAACCAGCCCAAAATTTGTAACTATTTGGATATACCATTGCAACACGCTTCAGACAATATGTTGAAAGCCATGCGAAGAGGAACAACAAGAGAAAAAACAACACAATTAATTAAAGAAATAAGAGCAATTATTCCAACTATAGCTATAAGAACTACTTTTATTGTTGGCTTTCCTGGCGAGACAAAGGCTGACATTGAAGAAATGAAGGCTTGGATAAAGGAAATGCAATTTGAACGATTGGGTGTTTTTACCTATTCACACGAAGAAGACACGCATGCTTTTCAGTTAGAAGATAATGTTTCGGAAGAGGAAAAAGAACGCAGAGCAGAAGAAATAATGGAGGTGCAGCAAAGCATTTCATTGTCGCTCAATGAACAAAAAGTAGGAAAAACATTTAATGTGTTGTTTGATAGAATAGAAGGTGGTTACTTTGTAGGAAGAACTGAATTTGATTCTCCCGAAGTCGATAATGAAGTGTTGGTAGATGCGTCAGCTTATTTTGTCAGAATTGGAGATTTTGCTCGTGTGAAAATTACTTCAGCAGGTGATTTTGACTTGTATGGGGAAGTAATACCGATTATACATTCAATATAGTCAAATTTCATTGTGCTATTTTCATGTTATATCGGCATTAACTCCCGAAAACTTTCGGGACAGAATTATAAAACAGTTTGGGCTGTTTTATAATTGTAATTGGTATAATTTAATTTTTGCAATCTGTATATTGCATAATTTGTATATATTTGTAATCTCTATATTGCAAAAAATAATAAATGGAAACCTTAAAAATTTGGTCAACTAAAAATGTTCAAGGTGTTAATCTTAATTTTAAGAGATACTTAATCAATCAAATTAATTGGCAGAATAGACTAATTATATTAATTGGTTCAAGAGGAGTAGGCAAAACAACTTTAATGCTACAAACGTTAAAAGAGAAAAAAATCACCAAAGAAGAAGGGTTATATCTAAGTTTAGATAGTGTATATTTTGCCAACCATAGTCTTTTAACTTTTGCAGGAGAATTTGTACAAACAGGAGGAAAGTATCTATTCTTAGATGAAATTCAAAAATATAAAAACTGGTCGATAGAAGTAAAAAATATTTACGATAATTACCCAGAATTAAAGATGGTGCTAAGTGGATCTTCTGCCACCGAAATATTAAAATCAGAGGGTGATTTAAGTAGGCGAGCTTTGTTTTATCGGTTAGGAGGCTTATCGTTTAGAGAATATTTAAACTACCAATTAAACAAAAAATTTGAACCCATTTCTTTGTATGATATCATTCATAACCATTCAGAAATAGGTTTTGAAATAAGCACTCAAATAAAGCCATTAAAAGAATTTAAGGAATACCTAAATTATGGCTATTATCCTTTTTTTAAGGAAGATGTGGATACCTATCACCACAGGTTACGACAGGTTATTAATACAGTTATTGAAGTAGATATACCAACAGTATATGCGGTTGATTATGCTGCTGTGCAAAACATCAAAAAACTTTTAAGTATAATTTCCGAAATAGTCCCATTTAAACCCAATATTAAAAAATTAAGTGAGCAGATTGGTATTTCAAGGGAATCGCTCATTAAATATTTAAAATATATCGAAAATGCTGATTTGGTAAGTTTATTATATAGCGAGAATAGAGGAGTAAGTTTGCTTAATAAACCAGAAAAAATATACTTGAATAACACCAATATAAGTTATGCCTTAAACAACAATATAAATGTTGGAAATGCGAGAGAAACTTTTTTTATTAATCAGCTAAAGTTAAATCATAAAGTACGTTTCTCTACCAAAGGTGATTTTAAAATTGATAACGATTTTATTTTTGAAATTGGTGGAAAAGATAAGGGCATAAAACAAATCGTTGACCAAACAAATGCTTGGATTGTTGCTGATAATATAGAAATATCCGTAAATAACAAAATTCCATTATGGCTTTTTGGGTTTTTGTATTAAATTATCGCTTGAATTTTGAAACTTAATGAAGTATAAAAGGTGAAACTAAAAGAGAAATTAGTAGAACATTTAGGTTGTTTAACCATTTCAATATTTCTAATATTATTTCTTATGATGATTTTTGGTTTTTTATATATGGCAATTGTATTTTTAAAGTGGATAAATCAATAAAATGAGATTAAATAATTCAGTGAACCGACCAAAGGGAGCTTAACGAAGTTAAGATTTGCGTCATCTGCGGGCTAAAAACCATTAACTAAATGAATATACAACAACTTACATATCAACAAACAGGTTATTTTTCTAAACTAATGACCGATTATTTAGCTGAAAACGAAAAATTAGCTCCATTTATCAATCAACCTTTTAATTTAGCTGCTTTCAAAACATTAATTCAGCAGCGAAAAGAAACTAAAATTGACAGAAATACACTTGTTCAAGCATTAGAAAATCAATATAAAAACATAGCAACATCAGATTTTACTAAAACAAATATTCAACTATTAAAAAATGAGAATTGTTTTACGATAACTACCGGACATCAACTCAATTTATTTACAGGACCACTTTATTTTATTTATAAAATAATTTCGGCAATAAATTTAGCTAAGGAGCTTAAAATAATTTATCCCGAAAACGATTTTGTACCTGTTTATTGGATGGCAACCGAAGATCATGATTTTGAAGAAGTGAATCATTTTAATTTACTTGGTAATAAAATTAACATTCCAAAAACACAAGATGGAGCTGTTGGAAGAATGAAATTAAGCAATGTTGATGACGTGTTGCAAGAAATCAAAACAGCTTTGGAAGGCAGAAATGGAGCAGAACAGATTATTGATTTGTTTCAACAATTTTATACTTCCGAACACACATTTACTGAAGCAACAAGAGCAATAGTAAACCATCTTTTCCAAAAAAATGGGTTAGTTATAATTGATGGAGATGATGCTTCATTAAAAAAAACAATGCTTCCTTATTTTGAAAATGAAATTTTAGAGCAACAAAATGTTCAATTCGTTGAAAAAACAACGCAGCAGTTAACTAAATTAGGTTACAAAAGCCAATTAACTCCTCGAGAGATAAACATTTTTTATTTAGATGAACAATTGAGAGAACGTATTGTATTTGAAGAGAATAAGTACAAAGTAATAAACACTAAACTGGAATTTTCTCAAGAACAAATTTTAGAAGAATTGAAAAATTATCCTGAAAAATTTAGTCCAAATGTGGTGCTTCGCCCTCTTTATCAAGAGATTGTTTTACCTAATTTAGCATACATTGGTGGTGGTGGCGAATTGGCTTATTGGTTTCAACTCAAAGCCATGTTCGATGCAAGCCATGTATTTTTTCCGATGTTGATACTCAGAAATTCAGTGTTGCTTGTTGATGGAGGAAGTGCTAAGAAAATTAATAAACTCAATTTAACAACACCACAGTTGTTTTTGGAAACAGAAGAATTAATTAAAACTTTTTTAAAAGAAAATGCTTCCATTCAGCTAGATATGAATGAAGAAGAAAAACTATTGGAAGCTGTTTTTACGAAAATTGCAAATAAAGCAGTTAAAGTTGATGCTTCGTTAGAGGCAATGGTCAAAGCCGAATTACAAAAAAATATAAAATCTATAGAAAATATTGCAGCCCGATTGGTGAAAGCCGAAAAACAAAAGGAAGAAGTTGCTGTAAATCAAATTAGAAGCATAAAAGATAAACTCTTTCCAAATGGTGGCTTACAAGAACGACAAGATAATTTGAGTATGTTGTTGCTTTTTTATGGTGAGCAATTTATAGATGAGTTGTTCACACACCTTAATCCATTAGACAAAAAATTTGTTGTGCTGTATGATTGATTGAATAATTTGAAGATGAAAGCATAGCTGCTTTTGGAACAAAAATTGATATGCCAATTTTAAAATATTTCATGATATATTTAAGATGGAGTTACTTAATGTTGATTTTTCTTTTAGTTCACTTAAAGACTAACGCTCAATCATATAAACTCGCTAGTTTTGATTCAGTTTCAGTAAAAAAATACCCAGAAATTGATAACTACGCCAAGCATGCCCCTTTGTTTGTTGGATTGTCTTATAAGAAGCTCTCAAGTTATTTAACAAAACCCTACACGTCTGACGAAGATAAAGTTAGAAGCATTAGTTACTGGATAAGTCAACATATTAAGTACAACTTCAAAAAAGCCAATAGGGTTAAAACTTACCTACAAAATCCGAATGAAACACTTTTAAAAAGAACAGGGATTTGTGGAGATTACACTCTGCTTTTTGATAAGTTATGTGAACATGCAGGAATTCAATCCGAAATTATTGACGGATATAGTAAAGGATTTTACTTTGAGCCCAACGATACTTTAATTAGAGCTGATCATACATGGAATGCTGTTTTGATTGATAACGAATGGAAACTTATTGATGTATTGTGGTTGAGTGGAAATGCACAAAGCAAAAAACAACTATTTAGAAGATTTCTTTATTGGAGTTTTAATATAAAATTCACACAAAAATACAAGTTCGTAAAAAAATTAAATGAAGAATTCTATTTAGCACAGCCAGAAAAATTTGCAGATAGCCATTTGCCCCTAAATAGTTGGTGGCAATTGCTCAATATACCAACACCTGTTGATGTTTTTGAAGAGAATCAATTCGAAATAAATGTTACCAAAGAAGATTCTCTTTTGATGTATGATTTTAATGGAAAAATTTGGCAAGATATTAATGGAGAAAAGCCAGATATATTTCTCTATAATGGAAAAAAAGCAACCCAATTTAACGAAAGAAATAACAAGGTTTTGTTTGACGCTTATTTTAATTACGGGCAATATTTAGCTGTTGAAACATCAATTTCTGAATTATCGAATGAAGAAAAAATAGAAATTTATGATAATGCCGTTGATAGTTTAAAAAAGGCAAAGCACTTTAATAAATTGTATAAACAAAATATTAGTGAAGAAAAAATTAGACGACATTCGAAAAATAAAGTTTTTTATAACAATCTAAAACAAAGAAATAATCAACATATTAATGCCGATAGAAAAATAAAAAACAAAAATTATCAACTAAATGATCAACTCATAAATACTATTTCAAAAATTAAAAATGAAAATCATAGATTATCAGCAGAACAAGATAGAATTAAAAAACAATCTATTAAAGAAGTAAATTCAAAAGAAAAGAAAGATGGTATTAACTATGAATTAATTATAGCTAATAACCATCAAATTGAACTATTTAAAGATAGCATCTTGCAGCTAAAATTAATAAATAGATATTTCATTAACGATAGCTTAAATGAAATAGAAAGATTAAGACAATCGGCAGTTTTAGAAATAGATAGCACATTTAATTTGAGTGCAGATGTTATAAATGAAACTTGCGAAACACGGCACGTATTTAATTTTGATTGGTATTATGCTGACTATATTGACAGCCTTGAGATTACATTAATAACCCATTTTAACAACAAAGACAATTTATTTAATTTATTGCACAACAATTATTTACGTCACATTACAATTTCAAAAGAAATAATTACAAACAATAAAAAAATATCTAAAAATTATGCTTCAATATTGAAATTAATAAAAGAGAATAAAAAAAATGATATTACTGATAAACACTATGATGAATTATATGAAAACTCAAAAAATGATTGGTCTGCATTTAATGAAAATGCAAAAAACAAAAATGGCAGTAACTCAAATTTAATTAGACGAGAATTAAAAAAACTGACTAAATCTATAAGGTATGAAGAAAAACAGTTGAAAAAAGAAAAAAATATTGAAATTAAAAGATATGCGAGTTGGAATACGTATTATATTCGTTATAAATTAAAATGGTTAAAAAGAGCTGGGTTAGATGATGAAAAAACGAATAAAACTATTAAACTAATTAACATAATGAAGAAAAAAGCAAAAGAAGAAATTAAAAAAGCCGAAGCGAAAGAAAAAAGAAAAATAGCTAAAATGAAATAAATCTTATAGAACCAATCGGCACAACTGAGCGAGTTATATTTATAATCATTCTAACTGAGTAAGATAATACGATGTGGCTAAAGCCCTTTTGTTGTTTGGTTTTAATAGCCCCGACCTTAAGGTCGGGGTAATAAATTGTAATCAATTCAAATTATTGGCTTTAGCCACATTAGCAGGTTAGTAATGATTTATAACATGAAATAAAAAACTAAAAGCAAATAAAGAATTAAAAGTTGATACTTACGCTTCATTAGAAGTAATGATAAAAGTTGAAAAAAAAGCCAATCGAATATTCAATTGGCTTTTTCATCAGTTTAAAATGTGAGGTTAATTCTTTATAATTTTTTTCGTTATTGATTGTTTGTTGTTACTTATTTTAATAAAATAAACACCATCCGATAAGTCACTTACATTTACTTTGATAGTATTGGTTTTAGGTAAAATTGTTTTTATGGTTTTACCTGTAATGTCATAAATAACAATTTCATCAATAGCCATACTTGTATTTTCTATGGTAATGAAATCATTAGCTGGATTAGGATAAATTAAAAGAGCAGTTGAGTTTTGTTCTGTAATTCCAACAGTAGAATTATAATAAACAGAATCACAATAGGTATCATTACAGCCACCATTGTTAGCAAC
>Ga0100378_1002451_pt1 | contig 18471 bp, 31 predicted proteins | sample CryGeymeta201502_FD_81535 | JGI IMG/M metagenome (GOLD analysis project Ga0100378, IMG submission 81535) | Groundwater microbial communities from Crystal Geyser aquifers in Utah, USA - Crystal Geyser metaG 2015-02 | ecosystem: Environmental > Aquatic > Deep subsurface > Groundwater | place: USA...
AGCTCCTCTTGATCGAGTATCACCGGATGATTTAAAAGCAGCTTCTGAAGGTCTCTTCTTTTTGAACATACTATCGACATCTTTAAGGCTTAAAGGTACTACTCTGGGAACTAGGCCTCCATAGTTTGTTTTACCTCTGCTAGCATCATTAATTCCAGCCCGACCAAAGGACGATTACCACTGTCAAATCCTCTCATTGTCTCCACCATCAGCATACCTCTCAAGATTTTAAGCAACTCCCCGGGACAAATGATACCTTGCACGAAATACTAGCATCTGATTGCTATCAACCTTTCCTCCAGAAATAGAACAATGTGCTATCTTTCTTTGAGGGTTTGTTGGGACTCAAAGAGGAGAGGAAATATTGTGTCAATGAGGTACTTGAGAGCTTATTTGAGGACTGGGAAGGTGCGGGTGTTGTGAGGTTAATACTGAACATTTCTGGTGTAGGCTGATATTCTTTTGTAAGGAGGGACTTCCAGCTCATCGATGGTCCTCCACTGTGCCTACTGCTGAGAGATGAACTCCGTGCATTGGCCCTTTGTGATGGCGTTTTAATCGAGGAGGAAGTGGTCCTTCTTTGCTTGCATATCAATTATAAAGATAGAGTCAATCCCTCAAGGATAAACGTATACAAGGACTCGTTATGAGGTTGGAATTGATAGGGTACTGGATCATCAACCTAGCTTGGGCCTGGTCTGTTCACGTGCTTGTCCATCAAATTAATCGTAGTAGACATTGGAGGTGAGCCCGTACTGCAGGAGCCAGAGGGAGCCAATGATGGCGGCGGGCACGACTACTATTCCTTTTGCGAGAGGAGCCATGAATGGGAGACCTGTATAGCTAGCTCAGTTACCGAAGAAGGCGCGCTTGTAATCCCAGAAAATTCTCATCTCAACTAAACAATAATAATCGATCCCATCAATATCAGTCATGAGTGCCTGTCTCAGCACAGAAGTTACAGATCTATCACTATGATTTAATGAAGTGTCCGAAGTGCTCCAGGTAGCAAAATTAGTTATCGTCATAGACCTTCTTCAAGGCGTCCACAGACACCCGAGAGCTGCGATTGGCTCTCTTCTAACGAATGAGCATTGGAAGGTAACAGAGCTATGAGGGCCGTACTGTTGACTTCAGCTTATCGTACGAGTACCCGATCTACTTGTTGATCATTTTGCTGAGGCTGGCCTTTATTCCTTGATGGACCTAACTATGTCAAAGAGTGGATACTTTTTAATGCAGAGGTGGGGATGAGTGTCCCACTCCTCAGACTCCCACTTGTACTTACTGTGGGGAAGCTATTGGTATTCCTTGACAGTGTCTTATGCTGTTAAGAGGGACAGCTTTTTGGTATACTATGTTAGGTTCATCTATCTCTACTCCCTTGTCTTGTCGATTTAGGTTGACTCTTGGGTGTTGTCCTAAAACTTTTCAGAGCTATGTACCTATGAGCTCAAAGGTGTCGCTTTGCTGAAGTCAATGAATTGGATTTATTCTAACAGTTGGTCTTCATTGATCTACTTGAACTTTTTTACAAAAAATTGGGATAAATTGATGCTGCGAAGGCTTTCTCTATGGTTCTGAAGGAAGGCTAAAATGTAGTCCAGTCGGTAGCTGTACAGTTCACATATTTGCTTAATTCTTTATTCAGAGCAGAGCTATTTAAATTCAAGGGAGGAAAGCTGGCTGTTGAGCTCTTGGAAGACTGCTTCTTTTTCCAGAAGAATGCCTTTTTGAAGGATGAGGAGACTTTATAGATGACAGATGGTCCACAACACTTTGTGAATCTTGTCGCTAGAGCCAGACTCAAACTAAATGATGTCGTACTTCTAACACTCCTTGGGAATCTTCTCCAAAGAGTTAGTGAGGATGAAAGGAATTTTCGAGAGAGACACGCACCTCGATAGCTAGCTGTAAAATTTTTGAATGTCGCTTTCAGGGTAGATCTTGCTGACATTGTGGATGATCTGGGCCTTTTTGTTCTCTTTAGGTCTCTCCTTCTCAATTGTTGGCATGAACTTTGTTATCATCTGGGCCTTGGTATCAACCTTCACCTTCTTTATACATACTCCCTTGACAGACTCGCTTTGAGTCGACTCGAATTTTTACTTCAGATACTTGCTCTGGTGATAGTCGTTTCCGCACTACTGAATGTGAACATCCATCTCTTTGACGACGGCCTTCACTGCTGAGGTCTTTCCGACTCCTGGCCTTCCTCTGATGATGAGGGCCAGAAGATCCCAGGAATTGTCTCTGATGTTGTTGTAATTGACATCTTTTTTTTCATGGCGAATATAGTTGAAACTGCTATCTTCTTCGATCATTTTGTTCTTGTACTCGAAAAATGCATTGAGCCACTATTTGATGTGATTGGCTGCTTATACATTGAACAATTAGGATATTTCAGCTGGGGCATAGCTGTAGCTCCATAAACTGCTGGCACTTGATTCTAGGCATTTCTTGGTCAGATTACTGATGAGATCTTCCTCGAGACCTGATTTAACAGACAGAAGGCGCACTAATTACAGCAGTTTGGGGCATTTTTCAAGGATTTCTGATGTTTATAGCTGTTTGAGATGCAGTTGGAGGGACACTATTTTGCGGGAGGGGGGAGGGGGCTGTGTTTTGTTAGGGTTATTCGTCAGGTTGTTGTTATTGCTCAGTACTTTTTTCTTGCCCTCATTCTTGGGCTTTTATTTACTGGTCGACCTTTCCTCTTTCTTCTACTTTCGGCCAAGAAATTTATTCAGATTGTTTGCCTGTTTGCCTTACTTCTGTGTCTTTTTATTCATGCCGCCAAAATTTTTGATTTGTTATATTAATAATCTAAGCCCCAGCCCTCATCCGTTGTCGACTAGCCTTTGACACATATAATTAAAGTGGTAACTCAAAGATCACTTTCAGGAATCGACCCGCATCTTTATTTTACCCTTGTTCTTTATCTCCTCCTGAATTAGCTGGAGCAGCTTATAGGCTGTCTCCTTCTCAGACTGACTTGTAGCAAGGTTGAATGATCGTTTGGCTTCCTCGAATGAGTCTGACAACTTTCTTTCCTTTAACAGCCACTTTGCATGAAGGAAACGAACAACAGAATTGTTGGGCTGCTCGGCTATGAGGGTCTTCACTGCGAACTCTGCCAACTAGTTGTGCTCTTGATAGTCAACTTCGAAGCCGTTTTCGACTAGCTTGAAGTAACACTTCAGAAAGTTGATCTTTGCGTTGCTGCTGAGTCCCTCCAGTTCAAGTAGTTAGTCTTCAGTGAACAGTTTTTTTGAGCAGTTGCTGGTGATTCCATAGATGAACTTGTAGAGCTTGATGGCTTCTGAGTATTCCTTCTTCTTGAAGTGCTCAATAGCTTCCTCTCTCTTTTGCTGTATCACCAGTCTTTTCCCGTCAATGCTGTCTTCATTCTTGTACTCCAACCTCCAAACCTTGATCTCGTAGTGAGTTCCTTTTCTGTCTCTGTAGTCCAGTTCATCAATTTTTTCGGTATCTTAGATGTCTCCATCATCATCTTAAACAATTTCCCCCTTCCAGGCCGGCCAATTAATGGGCTTCTCGCTCAGGTTGAACCAAGCTTTTTCATTGACCTTCATGCTCAACAGCATTGCTAGTATGTCCGTTTCGTTTCCAGTATCTTTGTTATGGGCCTTAGAGACCTTTCCTCCTTCGTAAATCCTGAGGGCCCTTCCATCGTAGGTATAGGTCTTGCAAGAATGGATGATGTCGAACTGGTGAGGCTACTTGAATAGAGGCTATCCTTATCCTTCTTCAAGGACATACTTGGTACATTTTTCGTTGATGAGGATGGGCTGGAGATCGAGGAGGAAGCTGAAGTCTTTCAATAGTTTGAGCTTAGAGTCTGCCTTTTTCTTGGTCAGTTCGTTGTCTTCTTGCATTGGGAGTCAATCTAAATCTTATAATTATACCGCTCAAATAGGAATGCCCTTTAATACCAAAGTAATGACTAGAAAGTAACGGGTGTCTCCTATGAACTCGTTATTTAATGAATTCCACACAGTACAGAGAGTTTTTAGTGAAAATCAAGCAAAATTTCCACGAAAAGATCAAGGCCAACAAGGTCAACAGCCTCCTTGCCGAAGTAAGAAGAATCTGACTTAGGAAGTAGCTCAGATGTTGTACTTCCACACATCTGAAGAGCCCATCATTTTGAGATAATTTCTGGTCAAGGCAACCGGAAAGTTCAGCATCACCTGGGACGAACTTCTTAGATATCTCTAGTAGGGGATTTCTCTGCAGTCAACAGTCCAGAAACAATGGCTGAGTCCTTTGTCTGCAACCTAGATCATAGAGAGTAATGCCAACGACTTTGGGAAGCTGTTGCACTACTTGAAGCAAAAGGAGACAAACGTCATTCAGTCAATCAAAAAGCTTCCGAGGTAGCTGGGAGGGTAAAATATTTTTATGGCTTGTCTTGATAAGTAAATAGTGGTATATGACTTCGAGAAGAGGGCAGTTCTTAACAGTTTCGGCTTCAGCTACCGGAAGATGAAGGAAAAGATGTTTGAGAAGGAGCAGCAGAAGAGAATGTTTCGATAAAAGATGACACATAGAAAGACATAGTAATACCTTGACATTGTGGAGGTCAATGCTATCAGAAACACCAGCACAGAGAGCAAAAGAATCTCTTCCCTCTTCCCAGGAAAATTTCTTACCAATAACATGAAAGCGAGTGTGCGGGGGTCTGCTCTCTCCAGCTAAAAATCAGATAACCTGGCATTTCGAAGAAACTCAGAGATAGACAGCAAGAAGAGGAACAAACACCAAATAAGAATACAAAATGACGATGTGGATCGCATATTCTAATATTTTTAGGGTGCCTCTCTTAAGAACAGCATCTCCATCGCTCATGCATTTACCGATGCCCGAAGCAACTTCAAGAAGAATGTTATACTGGAGCCTTCTATGCTGTAAAAATAAAAGGAAGAGAGTAGCTACGGTTTAATGTCTGAAGTCTTTTCCAAAGATTTCAAGAACGACCTTGCCAAGATGAGACATGACAGTCTATAGCTCAGCAGGAGAAGAAAAATTCTATCTTTTGGCAAAGGAGGAAATCGATCAAAATTATCAGGATCAATAGAGTTGCCTTCCAAAAGAGCTTCCTTTTCTTTCTTCAAGGAAGACTCACTCCCAAAGGTAAAAAATACAAATGAGCTGTAGTTCTTCATCAGTGAAAAACACCGGCTCGAGATAGTCAATGTTAGCATTTGTGACATTTATCTTTTGGTTTCGCTGTTTAACCGATAAATCAGGCTTCTCCAGCTGAAGAAAGGCCTTTCCTCTGTAAAGTATGAAATCTTGATGGAAAAGCAGTTCAAATCGGTGGTGACCCATCTTGACCTTTACAAGAGTTCAAGATAGTACAGGATGATTGTGATAGTGGATCGGATTCAGAGAGGAGCCAGTCAAGACATGAAGAAATCTATCGGGTTATCAGAGTAAACTGGGATGACCGACATTGAGGTGTATCAGCTAGACGAAAGCATGCATATTAGATCAAAATTGTTCTAAAGCTGTATTGATTTTTCAGCCAAGTATGAGTCAGCCTTCCCCTTCGGAGCTGTTCTCTTCAACGAAAAAGGGTGTTTCTGCTTGATCGAGCTCAAAGGTTCTTCCTGCGAAGGATAAGAGAGGGTACTAATTCAGACGATTCTTTACAATCCTGAGACCAACCACAGAGTGAGCATTAGTTAGGTGAGGGCTCATCGAAACAGTAACAGCTTCTACTTAGCCTGCAGCAATGGATACATATACCTTTTTGACAAGCTGGCTCGACACATCAAGTATCAAACTTACGTCAGCCCATGTGCCATCCTCGACCTTTAACTGATTCACAACGACACAGAGTTGGTGTCTTTGAGTAAAAACGGGAACATATCGGTTCACTCGACTCTTCATCTTGAAAAAATATATGTTTATCAGTCCTATCACGATGTCCTCAGCGAGTCAAAGCTTGTCATTATAAGTCAGGATCTGTTCTACGTTTATAGCACCAGACATTTCAACTCCTATATGCTGTGCTCCAACGAGGAAAAATAGTTCAATCAGCAGAGGTCAGTCAAAATGGCTAAAAATAGGCTAAAGCTCAAGAAGCGTGAGAAAAGTATAAACGGGCATGAAAAAGGGAAAGTCTTCAAGGTAATTGAGGGAAAAGGAGGAAAAGGGGATTTTCTGGCCTTGCTGCTCGAACATAAATAGATATGTTTCCTGGACATTGAGCTCAACTACATTGGCTCCTACCATTACCTGAGGATCCACAGTGTAGTAGATATTTTATGCAATGACGCGCACCAGTATGCCTCCATTCTGACCAGCGACAACTTTCTCTAGGTTGTCAACATCTATACCCAACAGCTCCTCTTCACAGTCGAAATAAAGGAGCAGCCTTTAGCCACCCTCAACATAAGAGATACGACCACCACAACGATGAGCTAAAAGCTAAGAGGAGGCAAGAAAAAGCACAGATAGACCATTATTCTAAGCAACTTTTTCAGGCCTGACAACCCTTCTCTTTTCCTGGCAGTCATAACTCAAAGCAATAACGTCTATCACTACTCAGACAAAGGAGTCATGAATCTAAGCCTGAATATTGAGCAGAGATATGGAGACAACATGGCTCCTACCCAGATGATATATTCAGAAGAGTGTCTGGTGCTGATGAACAGGAATGAGTTGACAGTTCTACACCGACAGTCATACTACAAGAAGTGTGTCATTGATGTCTCAGAGTATCAACTGATAAAGATGAGGAAGACAATTTTCGATGGGGGAGAAGGGCTTATCTGCGTGGACTCTGTCTGCAACATATTATTGATTGACGTCAACCTTCGAGTGGTGAAAGTAGTTAACTCTGTGGGTGTGGACATCAAAGAAGAGAGCTGCCTCTTTAACAGATACATAGCTCTGATTCAGGAGCAGGAGGATGTCTTCAGGATAGTGCTCAATGAATCAAAAAGAGAGAAGCTTATTAAGACCGAGAAGGGATATTTTATTACAGTAATCGGAACAAAAGTGGTGAGAATCAGCCATGAAACAAGCAAACTTGCTATCTTCAACTTCACTAAGAGCTAGTTTCAACAGTGTGTGATATGATTTATATATTTATATGTATGTGAAGATCAGAGCTCGTTTTTGGCCTAAGTTCTGTTTTCGCCCTCACCCTCATTAGCTTCTTCCTCCTGCCCTTATTCCGCCTGAGGCTCGCTCACTATGCTCTCTATCTCCTTAACTGCCTCTACTTCAGCCTCTATAACTTCCTTCTTGACACCTTCAGTAATGTTTCCCTCATCACTGTTGTCAGCTGAATCCTTTTCAGCATTCTCTGCTTCACCTACCGATACTTTGTCAGCTGAGTTTTCTTGGGTTTCAGTCTCTTTCACAGGAATCTGATGCTGAGCAACTTCATCAAGATCAATGGTTTGGGTCTCTTTTGGAGGGTTAAATTCCAAAGGTTCAGTGTTTTACTCTATATTTTCATGGACAGCTCCCTGGCAGGAATGATCCCCTTATTTTTCACACTTGTGATCGGTTTATAGGGTTTGTTCAGGAGTCAAGGGATGAGCTACATCTTCCTTAACCTATTCATTCAAGTTGACTTCAGCCTGCTTGATATCTTCAGCAAGATGATCACTCACCAAAGGGTCGCTCTTCCTATTCTTACAGTCCTTTTTGTTATTTTTGCAATTCTTCCCTTCCTTTTGCTTTTCTTCTACTTTCACATCAGGAACAGCCTCCTTCTTGTGCTGCTTTTTCTTATTGTTAATCTTTGACTCTGCTTTTTACCTGATTTCCTACTTGACCTGCTTTCCTTTTTGTTCAACTTTTTGGGTCTTCTATTTGGCTTCTTCCTTTGCTTTATGAGCCTTGTTTTTGACCTCCTTCTGTACTTTGGAAGACTTATCTTTCACTTCATTTCGAGCTTTGGCAGCTTTTTATTTGACTTCCTGGGCTACTTTGTCCGTCTTTTATTTAACTGCTTACTTGCCCTTTTGCACTTTTTTCTTAGCCTACTCTTTCACTTTTGGAGCTTCTTTTTTTACTTTCTTAGCAACCTCAGCAGCTTCTGATTTTTTGGAAGAGTCTTTAACGGCTAATTTTTTCGAAGATTGTTTTGAAGATTGTTTCTTAGCTTGCGTTTTGGCCTTTTCCTTGGCTTTTTAAGTTTACTCGCTCAATTTGTTTTGCTTGTGCTTTTTCTGATCAGAAGATCCTTTCTGAGAGTTTACTTTTGGTTTTTCTTACTCCTTTTTGCCTGATTTCCTCTTCTTGCTCTCCTTTTTGTCAGATTATTCTTCAGTTGGCTCTTCTGCCTTGGGGTGCTTGGTAGTTCGCCTGCTTTTCTTGTTCCTTTTACTTGATCTTCTCACTTGCTCCTAATCCTCAAGATGGTCCTGCTCATCGACGCTATGGGGCTCGGGCTCGGCTGCTTCTAAGACAGGCTGTTTCCTTTTGGTGGCTTCGATGGAGATGAGGAAGAACATGACGGCAATAGCGGCTATGACCGCGATAGCTCTACGTGTGGCCATGATATGATAAAGCTTATTTATATCTTTTCCCTATTTTTAAAATCAATAAATTGTTCAGTAAAATAGGAACAAATCTTTCTTCTTGTACTTGTCCTTTTGGCCCTTCACCTTGTTCCTCTCGATCAGCAAAACGTCAAGGTTCTTGTTGGCCTCTATCATCTTCTTCATACCTTCCTCTGTGAACTCGTTCCGAGCTGAATCAATCATATCGTACATAGCTTAATGAAGTATATGCTCTCAGGGTTTATGGCGTTAATGGTTGCAACAGCACTGTCAGTGAGTTTGTTGGATCCCAAACTAAGGCATTCGATACTGTCAAGCTTCCCAGGCAGGATTTTCAGTCCTTCTGAGGTAATTGAGTTTTCGTCTGAGTAAGAGATGTGTAACTTAGAGAAAGGTCTTCGATGAAAGGCAGTCCTGCGCTGGCGAGCTCCTTAAGCCCAGCATCCTTTATTTTGTTGTTGTTGATGGACAGGTCAGTTAGTCTTTCCAGGAGAGAAGATTTGGCGAGGATCCGACAGCCTATTGGTCCCAGCTCGTTATCATCTATGTAGACGGTTCTTATACTTAAACCCAGCTTCTGCAAGGCTGGCATGTTTACCCTAGCCAATGACTAGATCGTCTCGTGGTTTATTCTGCACTTCTACAGTCTCAGCTCCTTTATTCCTCCTAAATTCATTCCACATAGCTCAGTTCCATGGGCCGGGGACATAGGAAAATTTTCTAAGTAGGGGCATTCGTACTGACGAAGACCCTTCCCGAAGGAATTTGGGTGGCAACTAAGCTATAGAATTCACTATTAGAGTTGGGGTTGCTCACTGAGGAAATTTCGTTTCCACACATCCTGATTTTTATAGATTAATTAATTTCATCAGGTAGAACCTTCCATCCTGAAAGGTTTCATAAAAACTACTACCCAAGCTCTCTTATGCTCGATCATTTCCTTATAAACCAAGCTCATAAATCAGGTACGACGATACTTTCGAGGTCTGCCTCTTTTTCTGTGATGGTGAGGTCTACCTGGACTGCAAAGAGGTCTTCTGCCTTTCAAAAGCTTCTTTTTCTTCTTCCTAAGTCGACTAGATGAATACCTTTTATAGAAGCGAGACCCCTCATTGGGAAGAGTTTTTTCGTTTTATATGGGCCCAAGGTGAATACTGGCTGGGGAGGTGATGCTGCTGAGACTGAAGAGTCTGTCTCTGTTTAGCAGGTGGGTATTCATCTTGTTAGAAAAGGCGTCTCCTTTAGTCCATCCAACCTTAATGTTTCCTTCTGTCCAGCCTTCTCCGAGGATGAAGTCCTCATATTTCTCGATTTCCTGGTCGATGAGACTGATGTCTCCGTGGAGGTTGCTGATCTGGTCGAGGAGATGCTGTAGCTCATGCCTGGGGGGCTGTAGCTTACTCATGAGACTTTATCACTATGGACATCAGATTAACGTTATGTCAAACTGATGGCTCAGCTTTAAGGCCGAATGGGAGTTCCAAAAACGAGGGAAGTGGTTTGGGGGTGGTGGGAGATTGAATGGTGGAAAAAGCGGGGGGTGCGGGTGTTTCTTTTATTCTGTTAAGAGTGAATGACTTCCATAATAATTATTTAGACAAGCTGTCTAGAATATTCTCAACTGTTAGTCTCAGGCTATGGATAGTATAAAAATACATGATTCCCGACTCCCTCATAGAAACGACAAATCGTTTCATGGGTTCCTTGACCGGAAACTTAAATCCCGGTCGGCAGACTCCATTTCATCCGTCTACACTACTGACCTCGAAACCTCTGATGAAAAGCCAGACCGAGTCACTCCCAACTTCAGTTTTGAGTTTCAATCCTTTTCGATTGGGTAACACGTCGAGTACAACGTTGTTTTGGTAGAGAAGTACAAAATTCTCGGAAGAACCATGTTCAACAAGTATCAATTCAAGACCCGCTATTCGATGCTGGAGGTTCTTAACTAAAAACTTGGTGGGCTTGAGTTCCCCTGCAAGAAGATCTTCGGTAACAAGAATCCTTCTTTCGTTGAAAAACGAAAAGTTGAACTGGAGCGTTACCTAAACAAGGTTGCCAGGGCCAAAAAACCTGAGTTTCTCAAGTTCGTCAAGCAGATCAAGGACAGCGACTTTAACATGTCTTTGAATAAGAGCTTCTCCATCGAGTGATCCTATTACCCAAATATTACCTTCATTCATTCCACCCTAATCACCCAACTTTATAAAAGAAAAGCCTATTCAAATTTAAATCCTTTCCTATGAGAGCTATTTTTCCATGTGAACTTCTAACTTATTAAAACCCTTATTAAATCATTATTGCATACCGTAGATTAATAAATATGAGCAGGAACGATAAAGGGCCCAGCAGAACGGTGGGAAATAAAAAAGTACTCACCAGCCAAGAAAGAGCTTAAGCATGGATTCGAAAGAGCATGGAACAAGTGTATATTGAAATATAGAAAGGACAAATGAGGGTAAGTCCGCATAGCAAAGCTCTCGGTGGCCCTCCTTTGAAACAAGAGGATCCATCGAATCCCCTCTCTCTGTAAAGTGTTGAGGAAAGCCTCAAGAGTCTGAGAGCCAACATAGAGTAGCAAAAAGTACGACAATAGTAATTTAGCGGTAGCAAAGAGAGGTTGAGAAGGCAAAGCTCCTCAAAGCCCATGAGTTGATAGTAAAAATAAAGAAAGAGAAGGAACAGCACAGACAGAAGATACAATCCAAGGAAGAAAAATCTATTCTTCACTCCCGAATATTTTCAGAGTCAACCATTGGCAAGATGAGGTAAAAGCTGGAGGAGAGAATTTCTGTCAAGAGGAAGGAGATGGAGGAAAGGATCAAAATCATAGCTGCTAGGCAGAGCGAGAGATCTCTCAAGGTTGCAGACCAATAAATTTAATACTGGGAGAAGATGAAAAAACTCAGTGAAAAAAATAGATAAAGCAAATCTGTTAAGATGCTTCCTTCAATCAGGAACCCTGAATCGGAGGAAAGAAGACAGTCCATCCACAATATGGCTAGAAAGTAGTCCACAGATAGTCTCAAAGTTGAATGCAATTATGGGCTAAAGATAGACCTCTACTTGCAGAGAGCCAAGCAAAGGCAGCAGCACAGCAGTCTGAAGTCGATGGAGAATAAAAATTAATAAAGGGCTAGTAAGGTTATTCTGAGCAATAAAAGACTTGCAGCTAAGCTAGGAGGTTAGATAAATGAGAAGAATGAGTTCATTCCATATAGGATGAACAGGTCAAAGATATTTGGAGATTAGTACCTCAAAGATGCCGTTCTCAAACTAAAAAAGAGTGGGAATGTTGACAGTCTGAAAAGCGAGGATCTTCTTCAGGAGAGCTTGGAACTGCAAGTCAATGAAAAGCAGATCAGTCGAAACGAGAAAGTATAAAAGCTGAAAGAAAACTATGACAGAATGCTTTCAAGGGTTAAGCACAACGAGATAAGCAGGTAAAAGGGACTGGAAGTTTTGAATAGCATGGAAAGACGGTTAGATAGGCTAGATTCTGAGGGCTTGCGAGACAGGCTGAAGAAGAAGTATGAGATGCTGGAGTCAAGGGAGCAGGAGGAGATCAGAGCTGAGAGCAACTAATTTTTGGGGTATTCAGACTGATGATATTTTTTGTTATGAATATGCAACATATAATTATTCAATGAGACCCAAGGACAAATAAGAAAAACCCGTTCCCAACGCCCTAATAAACCGTCTCTTCAAGAATAACCACGTCAAGAGGAGGACTCCTTCCCTCAACATCACCGCAGATGTATGCCCCACCACACCCAGATTCCTCATTAAAGTAGCCAGCCGACCTACCTGGTCCCCAAAATCACTAAAGCTAAGCTAAAGCCGATCGAACCCGACAAAAGGCTAAGAAGCAAGATATTTTCCCATCATGATATATCGGTCGAGATGGAGAAAGGATAGTCGAGGCCCCTGCTGCCCCACATCGATTCAATATCATCTCGATCACCCGCATACTCTAAGGTCAGATCTAAGATGTACTCGCTGATAGAAGAATCCCACCTATCGACAGAGAAAAAGGAGGAGGTTGCGGTTGACTAGAAGCCTTTCCTAAGTCCTCAAGACTTCATGGACATCCTTAAGTAAGACTAGCTTGATGTAGGATTGATAGGTAGATGTCAGAATAGTTCTGCTATATGAACAGGAGAAGCAACCCTTATGACTGGCAAATCGTGGAATTTGACAAAAGGAATCCCTCCGAATACATGGTGATTTCCAAGCGAGGACTCACCAAGTACTTCAACAACGAGGTTTAATTCTTGAAGTTCGAGCAGTTTCTGTAGGAGCAAAAAATATTCAACAGCCTCAACCGGATTGATTACTTCAGGCTCTACACTCGGAAGAAGTACTTCCAGATCTGGAAGAAATTCACCAGCATGGTCATTTTCAAGGAAAGGAGCAAGTAGTTTGGAGAAGAGACCCTCCTCAGCGACCTCCACATCAAGGAGGCGATTGTGGAGAGCAGACGAATCTGTAGGAAGGTGGAGAATATCGAGACCTTCTACTGCCAGACCATCAGTGCAATGTCCATCGACGACTTTCACCTGTACGCAGAGAACGAGAAGAGCAAGACCGTTGGAAAGATCAAGGGGATAGAAAGGGAGATGCTGGAAATGCTTAAGGAGAAAATATAGATCAGCATGAACCTCTACATGAAAAAAATGAGGATCGTCAGCGAAAAGGCCAGCAGCAGTGAAAGGAAGATTCCTCTCTTGATAGGGGACTAGACGGGAAAAGACATGCCCTACACCAAATAGGCAACTATCAGAACCCACCAGCTCAGGATCAGGAATATGCTCAAACTAGTCGACTATCTTATCATCACCGTCAAAACTCAGCTGCTTCTAAACATGACCGACTTCCTCAGCCACACCATCAAATAAATCACCTAAAATTATTAAGCATAAACGAAGGGATTTGCCAGTAACTCCTGGATTGTTGTTGACTTGAGCGAGCAAGACGGGATCCTGCTGTTCTCTCCAGAAGAACAACTCTTTCTGGAGGAGCTAGAGGATGTCATAATGGGGACCCTAGCTGACACCTGTAACAACCACTATCAATTTCTGCACCTTCCCTAATTTGATGAATACTGGAAGTGCAAGATTGACAGCGAGAGGTCTGATGAGTTCATCGACCTCAAGAAAATTGTGGAGAACAACAACATCTTTAACGAAAAGTTCACTGACTTTAAGTGCATCATTAAGAACTCCTTCAATGACGTGGGAAGCTACTCGAAAATATTCTAAAGGTCCTTGGCTTACCTGAAGTACATGCGAGAGTTGTAGGAGTATGATTTCAGCGAGCAGAATGTAGAGTTTTTCAGATAGGCCCTCAGCAGGTCGAAGGAGGAAAGCAGCAAGCTAGCAGACATCTAGAATGTTAAGGAAATAGGAATAGTGTCTCTAAATTGTACAGGGTATAAGCTGACAGTCGAAAAAGCTAACTAAATACTGATCAGTCGTGTCCACAACAGTGTTCCTACCATCCTCAACACCAGATCTGAACATATGCTTTCGGAAATCAGGTAGAATTACGAACTGGTAGCCTATAACCCTCTTACCATCCAAGAGTACATCGACTTCATCAAAAACACCACCAAGGTCACCGCATACTTCGAAAGTGCCCAGCCCATTATAGGAGATAACACTGAACTACTTATCCTGTCTGAACACTTCAACATAAAGATTAACTAAAATATTAGAGTGCTGATTGGTGAGGCCAATGGGCAGCTGATGGGACTGAGTAGGAGGCTAAACGAAATAGAAAAGGGAAGCAACGATATGGCTGAGAAATTCAAGAAAGAAATATAAAAGTTGATTCCGACCTTTAGGGAGAAGATAAAGCAGCACGGTTAGAAGTTAGCTGAAGCAGAACTTTTGAAAAACAATGAAGCTCTAGAGAAAAAGATGGAAAAGGTCAGCAGCTTGTCAGAGAGCTTATTAGTGATAATAAATGACAAAAATGAGCTGAAGAGGAACCAGGAAGAGCTTGGGCTGGAAGTGACTGATTTTGAGGATATCGATGACTACGAAAACAACTTCAAGAATATATAGACCCTCTATCAACAAAAAAAAAATGGGCTGATTTCAATGAAAAAAACATGAAAAAACTCATCACCCTTGTTAACTTCCCCGAAGTCAAAAAATATCTTGAGCTTCTTACTAAAAAATTAGTGGTGCTAATTCGTTAGCTGGACCCAAATGAAGTATTACAGAATTTAAAGCTGCAGGTGGATGCGTTCAAGCCCCTTTTTTTGGCAGTTGAGGCATGCCAGCACAAAATATTGTAGGAAAAGCATTATGAGGAAATGAGGAAGATAGTGAGGGACAACTTAGGAGACAGGACCTTTATCAAGGACCCGAATGAAGTATAGAACCTATTCAAGGATTTTAACGTTTCCTATTACAACTTCTAGTACTTCAAGGAGCTATAATTTTAAAAATACAAGGATAATTTTGTACAGATAGCCATTCAGGCAGAAAAAGAGGCAGAACTGATCGAGATGATCACCAAAGTATAAGGCATCTGGAAGGCACTCGGCATTACCACCACTCCCTTCAAGGAGGGAAAGGATGGCAACATTCTCGGGAACAATGACGACCTCATCACAAGGATAGACGATAACCTGATGGTGGTCAACAATATCTTGGCTTCTAAGTATGTGGGCCCCATCAAACAGAGGGTCGATACTCAGAGCAAAATGCTGAGGTACATGCAGGACCTCCTGGATGAGTGGTACCTTCACCAGAAGAATTGGATCTACTTAGAGCCTATCTTCAAGTCTCCTTTTGCCATGAAGAACCTTCCCAAGTAGACGACCGTCTTCAACCAGATCGACGTGAAGTGGAAGGGAATCATGAAACAGGCCAAGGATTCGATGAACATCAAGAAGTATGCTGACGAGTGCCATACAAATAGTTACACCCTCAAAGTCCTCAGAAACAATAACTAGGTCTTTGACGCTATTCAAAAAACCCTTTAAAACTTCCTCTAAAAAAAGAGAGACCTCTTCCAAAGATTTTATTTCCTTTCCAACGATGAACTGCTTTAAATATTGTCAACTGTGAAGGCTTTCGAGCAAATCGAGCCCCACCTCAGAAAAGTCTTTGAAAACTTTGTTAATATCAGGTTCGACGAAAAAGGGTTTCCAGAATCTATGGTTAGCATGGAGGGAGAAGAAGTGTTGTTAAGGAACTGTATATTCAGAGGGTAGGTCGAGGAGTGGTTCAGAAGCTGTGAGGAATCGATGAAGGGAACCCTTCGAAGCATCGTGAGGCAGGGTCTGCTGAAGTACACTGAGGAGGGGGTGAAGAGGTCACAATGGATCAAAATGTTTCCGAGTCAGGTAGTTCTGGTGGTAGACTGTATAATGTGGACGACAATCACTGAGGGCTATCTAGACAACCTGGATGACAACGATATCAGCGAGTGGTACGATACCAACGTCAAACAGCTCAACGAACTTGTCGAGCTCATTAGGTCTGAGCTCACATCTCTCGAGAGAAAAACACTAGTGGCTTTAATAACTCAGGATGTTCACTACAGAGACATTGTTGAAAATCTCCAGACCTGCGAGTCAGCCAATGATTTCAAGTGGCTCCAGCAGCTGAGGTTCTACAATGTCAACGAAAACGTATTAGCCCGGCAGGTCCAATCTGAACTTTATTATGGCTACGAGTATCTAGGGGCCACAACGAGACTGGTCATCACTCCTCTCACTGACCGGTGCTGGATCACAATCACAGGAGCACTTCATATCAAGCTAGGAGCCAATCCCGCTGGCCCTGCAGGCACAGGAAAGACATAATCCTGCAAAGATCTGGCAAAGTCACTCGCTCGATATTGTATTGTTTTCAACTGCAGTGATCAGATCAATGCTACAATGATGGAAAAGCTGTTTTCAGGACTGGCTTACACAGGATCTTGGACTTGTTTGGATGAATTCAACAGAATAGATATCTAGGTGCTCTCAGTTATCTCTCAACAAGTACTCACCATCAGAGAGGCCCTGTTGATGGGCAAAAGCAACAGAGACCTTGTTCTGGGAGGAAAGGTCATCCATCTAAACCATGACCTAGGTATTTTCATCACGATGAATCCTGGATACGCCGGGAGGACAGAGTTGCCTGACAATTTGAAGACCCTGTTTAGACCTGTAGCAATGATGGTTCCCGACTACACCCTCATCGCATAGATAATGCTTTTTTCAGAAGGGTTTTCCTCAGCCAAAGAGCTAAGCAAGAAAATGACTAAGCTGTATAAGTTATCAAGTGAGCAACTTTCCAAGCAGGACCACTACGACTTTGGCATGAGGGCAGTCAAGAGTGTCCTGGTGATGGCTGGAGGACTAAAGAGAGCTGACCCTGACGTCCCTGAGGACATCATTCTCATAAGAGCTATGCAGGATTCTAATGTTCCGAAGTTCCTCTCCCACGACATTCCTCTATTCAACGGCATCATTGAAGACATGTTTCCAGGAGTTAGAATCCCTAAAAGGAATCAATAATAGATGATCGTCAACCTGGAGAAAAAATGCCTGGATCTCAAAATATCAGCATCCGACAACTTCATCGAAAAAAACCTGCAACTGCACGAGACCCTTAAAGTAAGATTTGGAGTCATGCTCGTCGGACCTCCCATGGGCTCAAAAACATCCATCATAAAAACTCTTCTTCCGGTCTTCCCGATGGTCGTCAACCCGAAGGCCCTTTCCTTGGCTGAACTGTACGGAAATTTCGATACGATAACCCAGACATGGACTGATGGTCTTGCTGCCAAGCTGCTAAGGCAAAGCGCCACCACTCACGAATATGTCATTTTTGACGGTCCTGTCGATGCAGTGTGGGTCTAAAACTTGAACACAGTATTAGATGATTCCAGGATGCTTTGCCTTTCAAACGGCGAGAGAATAAAACTCAGTTAAAAGACGAGGATTTTATTTGAGGTTAATGACCTGAACCAGGCCTCTCCTGCCACTGTCAGTCGTTGCGGTATGGTTTGGGTCTCAGAGGAGGTTGTCCACTGGTAGGAAATTGTAGTCAGCTTCTTCAAGCAACATCCTGTTCTAGAGGACCATGACAAGCTTAATCACTTGGTTCATGTTGTCAAGCTGAGCCTTAGAAAAGGCTTTCCTTCTCTGAAGAAATATATGAAGGAGGTAGTCAAACTCAACGCATCGACACTGGCTCACTCTTATTGCAAGTTTGTCAAAAATATGATCAAAATGGTTCCCTAGGAGGCTCTTCAGTCTGAACTGTGGAAAAAGGCACTCGAAAAGGTCTGTGTATTCTCGTATGTGTGGAGCCTGGGAGCAATTGTATCTGAGGAAAGCAAAGGGAGGTTTGACAAAAGCTTGTCGGACTGCTTCAGTGTTGAAAGCCTCAAGAGTCCAGCTCACAACTTTTACCTCAACTTCAAGGACCGTCCTGAAGGATAATGGGTGTCCTGGACTCTCATGATGCCTGAATTTGAGTTTCCTTAAAATACCGGCTACCTGGACATTTTTGTGCCCACAAAGGAGACATTCTGCTACACAACCATCCTCAAGCTCTTTATGGATCAGCTAGACCCTGTTTTTATTACCTCTCCGACAGGGACAGGAAAGACCAGTATAGTCAATCAAATTATAAAAAACAGCGGTCAGGCTAGCCTGTGTTTCACCTTCACTGCCCAAACATCTCCCTCTGTTGCTCAGATCCAGTTTTAGAGTAAACTACAGAACCTCAGGAAGCACGGGTCTATCACTCTTGTCCCTCCTCCTGGCAAAAAATTCATCTACTTTATCGACGATATCAACATGCCCACTGTCGAGGAGTATGGGGCTCAGCCACCAATCGAAATGCTGAGGTTGATGCTTGGAGCTCAGGGTGTTTGGGATAGGAAGCATCACACATTCAAGTACTTCTAG
>Ga0100378_1002453_pt1 | contig 18465 bp, 25 predicted proteins | sample CryGeymeta201502_FD_81535 | JGI IMG/M metagenome (GOLD analysis project Ga0100378, IMG submission 81535) | Groundwater microbial communities from Crystal Geyser aquifers in Utah, USA - Crystal Geyser metaG 2015-02 | ecosystem: Environmental > Aquatic > Deep subsurface > Groundwater | place: USA...
ATTGGGGATTGGGGATTGGGGATTGGGCAATCCCCAATCCCCAATCCCCAATCCCCAAAATTTACTATAAATAATTTAATATACAATAAACATTAAGATTTATATATTCAACTAATACTTTATTAAATAAATTATAATAATATTAATAAAAAAATGAATAAACTATTTTCAGTCTTTAGTAATTTATTTACTGGCGGAAGCAAAACACCTGATGATACTAACACTACACATGTTAACTTACATAATTCAACTAAAATAAACTACAGCAATATGACTACATCTAAAAAGATCAAAAAGATATTTGAGGTAGAGAACTTAGATTCAATGAGAGAATCAACAACTCAGAAAATAATTTATAATGAGCGAGTATATTTTAATCCTTTAAAAGATAACTCAAAAGAGGAAATGAATAAGGTTATTAATAACGTTATAAAAAGTCAAACACAAAAAGTTGAAATAGAAAAAGAAGGCAAAAATATATATAAGGTTAATTTGAATATAAACAATAACTATTATGGATCTAATTTTAATATCAATTATAACGATAAAGTAGATAATAACAACTCAACGAAAATGTTACCAAATACAGAAAATAATAGTAGAAATGGTTACAATTCTAATAGTAATACTAATAACAATTCACCTAATCTAGATATGGGTATAGGTCAATTAAAGTCTGTTCCATGTAAAGGTGGAGGAGTTCAAGACATGTCTAACCAAAGAAACTCTCAAAATTCAATTAATAACTCAAGATCTACTAACGGTTTAAAAAAGAAAAAATCAGAAAAAGATAATTTAACAGTTCCTTGCTTGAATTGTGGTAATTTAATCGACATTGAGGAGATAGAAAACCATTCTAATGATTGTCTAATTGTTAGCAAAGAAGTGTATACATCAATGAATGAATCATCTGAATTACATACTTTTAATACAAAATTATTGAAATTAGATGAATGCATTTCGAAATATAAAAATAAGGATAATAGAGATTCACACTATTATGTTTCTCTCTCGAATTACTTGATTAGCTCAGCAAGTATTATTATTTAATATATTTAATATTTATTTACTTAAATAAAGGTCATGATGAAATTAATGAACAAAATTTAACGTCTCTTAAGAAATGTCTCTTAAATCTAGATGTAGGTTAATTAAACATATATATTATTCATTGTTTATTTATAATATTTAAGTTCTAACTTACTTATTAATTTATTAGACCATTATAGAATCTTTTAAAGGCTCTTACGCAACATTGCTATCGATTGAAAGGGCAAGAGTATTAATTAATGAAAAATATCTATATTGTAAGGAAGAAAAAATTAAAAATAATAAATCAAATAAGAAGTTATGGCAAGTTGGAAAGTAATATTTAATACTTATTTACTTATTTACTTATTTATAATTATTAGAGATAGTAACAAAAAAGTATCAAATACTTCTATAGAAGAGCTTCATAAAGCAAAATTAAAAATGATACAAGAAAGAGATAGAATAAAGCAAGAAAAAATAGCTATGATAAAGGTAGTAAACTCTCAAAAGAAATCTTCAAATATGCAAATGGTTTCTCCTAGAAATTCAGACAAATTTGACAGCGATAAAAAAGAAAATAACTTTATTAGTTTGAACAGTTATAATACAAACGATGAAGAATCAGATGATCATGATGAATATTTAAATAATAAAGTTATTTCAAATACTAATGTTCAACTAAACGACATCAATTCTGATCTAGACATGTCTAAAAAGTAAATAAAACAATAAACTAATTAAAATCCTTAATTCCTTAGAAATATGAGCATAGGCGATGCAACCTCAATCTCATCTTCAGACAAGTCAGACAGTGAAAAAGATAACGACATTAAGATAAAGGGTAGAAACAGTGATACAAAGATTTCAAACAATACCACTAATACTAAATACAAATCATTTGTACAAGTATTTTTAAAAGTTAAATTTGAAAAATTACATAACACAAACGCTGCTCAATTTGTAGAGCCTACAGAAATATTCAAAGAAGTTGTTAAACAAAATGTAAACCAAGAAGACTGGCGTGATTTTATTATTGAAGAATTAAAGCATCCTAACATTTATATTGAAAGATCCAAATTAGAAAAGGAAAAAGAGAAAAGAAAAGCATTGGGAATGAAGTAATATTAATTTTCTATAATAAATCTAATTAATTTTTGTAGGATAAGCACTGAAGGGCTCGATGTTATTAATGAGAATAATGAAGATTATTAGTCCTAAATTATAAAATTACGATTGATATCTTAGTTACATTATATATTATTTTATTTTTTTGTAAATTTATTTTAAATTTATTATTAAATTTTATTTTATGACTTTTTTATATGAATATTTATTTGAATTTTTTATATAAATGTAAAACTAATTATTAACTACTTGAATATTTTTATATATTTATTCATTTATTATTATATCATCAAAACATAATTATCAATTATTTTAGTTGATCTTCTAATACTTTTTGATCTTTTTCTTTTTGACTTAATACTCTTTTATTTGGTACCATTAAATCGTTTGCGTTTAGGTCCATTCTCATTTGTTGATCTAACTCTTCCAATTCTATAATAATGTTAATAAATGATTATAAAATATATTATATTGTTAACTAATATTGTATTAGATTATTGTTTGTATTAATTACCTCCATCAAGTTCGTCGTCTTCGACATCTATTTCGTAGTTTCTGGCTAATGTGTCATTTATTTCTTGTTGGTCTTCCATCATGTCTCTCATTTCGTCCATCATATCTCCGACAGAGTCTACATTCATTCCTTTCATCATTTCTTTTTGTTGAGAGTTTACATCTTTAAGTGTGCTAACAATGTCCATATTATCTCTCATCATATCAGTTGATATTTTTGCACTCTCAACAGAAAATTGTGTTGAAGAAAGTGTATTTAAATGACCTTCATACATTTTCTTCTTCTTTAAAAGCTGAGTTGCTTTAGCTTTAGCTTGCTCTTTTGATTTTCCTTTAGCATTTCTATATACTTCTAATGCATTTTTTAAATCAACATTGACTTTTTCTAGTTTTAATTGAGTATCAGACATATTATTTTCAATCTATTTTTAATATTTATTATACTCTGTTAACAGTATGTCCAAGATCAATTTGTTTTGGTTGTGGCTTTGGGTCTTCTTTTTTAGGTTCCTCTTTCTTTTTTTCTGATCCAAATATGTTAAACATTTATTTATAATTATAATTATTTACTTTAATCTCTTTAAGAATAAAATTTATAAAATTTATAAATAATTTATAATTTAATAGTTTTAGTAGTTATAGTACTAATAGTATATATATAAACTGATTTATTCAAACTATAATTTATTTGAAATATTTCTTATATTGAATATTAACTTATAATTATTTTATTTATATTTATAATTATAAACTAAACTTAAACAAAACAAAATAAAATTAAATAATAAATGAAGTCTATGATAAAATTTTTTATCTTATCTATTCTTATAATTCAATTTATTAGTTGTAAAAGAAATAAAGTAAACGCAAAATTCAATACTAATCTTGATTTAAAACTTAACGTTGTTGTTCAAGACAAAAATACTCAACCTAATAGTAAAGGTCTTGAGATGAGTCATTATGGAGAACATGATATTGATTGTGGAGTAGGATTATTAAGTGCATTTAAGTTAGAGAAAAATTCAGCTACTAGCTATCATTATTCTTTCAAATGTATGTCACCAAACCCTGCCAAATGTAATTCTGAATGTATGAAAAATATTGAAGAATTCGATAAACATTCTTGTAAAACATTAACATCAACAAAAGTACCATTAAAACCTACTGATCCAAAAAGCACTGAGGCAATGGGAGGACTATTTGTTCAATGCCCTGATAATTTTGTACTTAAACAATGGAGACCTAAAGTAACTAAAGATCAATCACCTCAAATTTATTATGAATATACATGTGCCCCAGCTAAAACTAATGCCTGTGGTAAAAAATCTACTAGTGAATTAAGTTATGGTTCAGCTGATCATACTATTATTAGTTTAGATAGATTTGACGTTTCTGTACCAGACCCAAAAACCCAAGCTATGACTGGATTTACTTTCACAGTTGTTGCTAAAGGAGCTAAAGAATCATGGAAAATGAAATATGATATTAAATATTGTAGTATTACAGGATAATAAATAAATTTATTACAAAATTATTATTAATAGTTTTAATGTTTATTTTTGAATAATAAAATATACTATTAGCAATTTCAATTATACTATTATTTGTATTTTATGATATAATAAGTTGTGTGAGAGAAGTTTATAGTTTTTAATTTTATATTATTGTTGTTAGAACTTAATAAAATAAAGCTATTAATATTAATATAGATATCAATTAATAAATTTATTAATTTTAAATGGAGTATTTACATAAGGAATATAATTAAAGTTATTTATATTCATAATTAGATTTATATTTGAATATTTGAATACATAAATATTTGAATTACTCCAATTATTATTTGAATACAATTATTATTTAAATATTTTACTGAAAACAATATATGATAAGATAATATTATTTAATTAATTGGTATTATTATAAATAGACAAATTTGAAATAATAGTATTATAAACAAGAAAAAACATAATGAACAAGAACAAAAATATTAGTAAAGGTAATATTAATCATAAAATTTAGAAAAAATACCACAACAAAAATCTCATTTAAATAATAGCAGTAGTTCCAACAAAAGTCAAGTCAACAATCTTATTGGAAGAAAAAGGAATCAAGATTCAAGTCCAGACTCAAAAATTCTACACAATAATTCAAAAAAGTCAAAGCAAGATTCAAATGAAAACATTAAGCCTTTAAAAGTAGTCCCATTAGCACACACAAAAAATGAGAAACCATCAGACGATAAAATTATTAACAAAACTCAAGGGATAAATAAAATAAACACTAAGAATGTTCCTCACTTAAGTGAAATTAAAGAAATTAAAGAAGTTCCAGAGATTAAGGAAAATTCAAATGAAAGTAATGAAATTGCAAAAGAAATTAAGGAAATAAAGGTTGATCATATACAAAACCAAGCAAGTTCAAAAATTGAAGTGGCGGAGTTCTTAAACCTTAAAGATGTTTCAAAAAACAGAAGTATATTTAAAAGTAATAATGATAAAAATGGCTCCATGTCTAGTGAAATAAAAAATAAGTAAGTATTGTTTTAAATAATAATTTATTTATAATAGTTATGATCCTAATAATGTTTTAAGCTCGTTAGGAAATATAAGATCAGATACTAACATTTCAAATTTAAATTTAAATGAAAATAAGAAAAGTTTAGGTTTAGGAAATGTAGATGTCCTTCCGAAAACTGAAAATGTTAATCTCACTACTGAAATTGAACCAAAATATAAGGGATATACAGATATTAATAATAACACAATGCATACATGGAATTCAGCAAATATTCTATTAGAATCAAGTATTTACGATAGAGTTAATGATTTTCATGATATTCCTTCAAATAATTCAAATACCCTTAACACTAGATCAAAAATATTTTTAAACGCTGATAGAAAAATACTATCACTACCAATAATGAAATACAAAAATGACATTATTGAAAAGATTACTAAAAATCAAGTAACAATCATAGCAGGAAAAACTGGTTGTGGAAAAACAACCCAGCTTCCTAAACTAATTGCTTCTACATTTCCTAATTCTAGAATAATTATGACTCAACCAAGAAGAATAGCAGTCATTTCAATTCAAAATAGAATAAAAGAAGAAGTTGGAAGCAACTTAAAAGTAGGCTATCACGTAGGAATGAATCCTAATTTCAAAGATGATACTGAATTACTCATCGTAACAACTGGAATTTTCCTTCAAAGACTTATTCATGAAAGGGAACTTAATGAATTTACTCATGTAATACTTGATGAGGTACATGAAAGAGACATTGATATAGATTTTGTGATGATTCTAATGAAACATGTTTTATATAACAATCCTAGAATTAAGCTTATACTTATGTCAGCAACAATTGCTACTACTTTATTTGCAAACTATTTCTCAAGGTCAAGCGTATTAAATGTACTAACTAAGGAATATTTCAAAGATAAAAATGCAGAAATAAGAGATATGCTAAAACCAAAAAATGGTTGGAATAACTTTGATGAAGAGCAAGAAGAAATGAAGGCCTTACAACTTGCCCAAGATCAAATAGAAAACACCTGGAAAAGTGACATAAATCAAATAAATAATAAGTATTTAAGACCAGACTTTGATATTTCTGTTAAAAAAGAAGTTAATCAACTAGATGAAGACGCAGCTGAAGTTGTTAGTATAGAGGATAAAATATTCAATATTAAATATTATTACTTTGAGGATATTGTTAAAAACTGTAAAAATGTAAAGAAAGGAGATAGTAATAGTAATCTCTTTTTAGATATTAAAACACCAAAAATAGATCCTATTTTCTATGAATATGCTTCAGAAATTATTAGACATATTATAATAGGGAATTTTAGATCTGATGATGTGCCACGTAATGGAAGTGTCTTAGTTTTTCTTCCTGGTTTTGCAGAAATACAAAATTTGCATGAGGTGTTAAATAATAATCTTGAAGAGTATATTACTAGCAAGCAAATTGGAATTTTTCAGTTACATTCAAATCTAACAGAGTAATTTAATTATTTTAAATTATATATTATATTGATGATTTTATTTATAATGGAATTTTATTAATAATCCATTTAGTGATCAACAAAGAGAAGCTTTTAAGGAGGTAAACTTACGAAAGATAATCATTGCTACAAATATTGCTGAAAGTTCAATAACTATCCCTGATGTCTTTTTTGTTATTGACTTCTGTTTAGTAAAGGAGTTAAGATTTAACATCAACACTAATCATGAAACATTAGATATAAACTGGTCTTCAATAGCTTCTTGCGAACAAAGAGCCGGAAGAACTGGTAGAACAGGAAACGGATACGTCTTCCGAATGGTTTATGAGAATTTCTTTAAAAATCTTAGTTGTTTCAGTAATCCTGAACTAATGAGAGTACCATTAGAAAAAATAGTTTTAAAGATAAAAATTTGGGATAGCGGTGAAGAGCCAGAGGTCATATTAGGAAGAGCAATTGAACCTCCGTTTTTAAAGCATATCGATAAAGCAATAACCAATCTTAAGAATTACGGGGCTTTAACAGTAGCAAGTGAAGATTGTAAGTCAGGTGTATTAACTGACTTAGGAAAAGTATACTCGGAATTACCAATAGATATTAAATATAGCAGATTAATTATGTTATGTAAGATTAATAAAAACATTATTAATTATAAATTATATACTATCTATTAGGTTATGCTTTTAATATAATTGAACCTGCTATATACGCTGCAAGTCTTTTAACTCAAGAAAAGTCAATTTTTAGGCAAAATACAAATGACGTAGGGGAGGTACAATTAAACTATTAAAATAAATATAACTAATTTACTAATTAATAATAGCTCTATTCTATCAAGCAGAAATTCGATCGTGATCACAACTCTGATGTTATAATGTTAATAATTACATATTGTGAGTGGAGAAATAAATTTACAAACAGAAATGAAACAAGTTTAGTAAAGGAACGAAAAGTAAACAATAAAATCTCCTCAGAAGAAAGAAATTATTGCAAAAGTAATTATTTGGATCCTATTATGCTAAAAGAAACTCATAGACTCATAGCTGATTTAAAATTAAAGCTAAAGAAGTTAGCTATATTCGATGATGAAAATCACAAATCAAAAATAAATGTTAATTTAGATTTTGAAGATCTTAATGAAAATTCTGCTTTCGACTTTAATGATTTTATAAATGATCCTCGACAAGTCACATTATTTAAGTATATACTAGCTGGAGCATTTTATGGCAAATATATCAAATGTCAATATAACGACATTGATAAAATAAGAAAACTTAATGCAGAAGTTAAAACAGAATACACAATGGACATTAAGAAAACTGTAGTTCTTAAAGGGTATTATTTATTTTTTATTACTTAATACTTACTACTTTTAGAATTTCTTCTGATATTGATGATAACGCTATAAGAAAATTTATAAGTAAATTTGGAGAGATTGATAATAATAATTACTTCAGATATGAAGATGAGGTTAAATTCTGCTTTAAAAATCAAAACTATTTGAATAATATAAAAAATATTTTATTTTGCGGTGCTTATAGCAGAAGTACTAATGGATTCTTACTTGAATATGTTGGACCAGACGAGAAGACAGGAAATATGGTAGATCAAATTCTGAAATTGAAGAAGCCTGACTACATGTTCCAGGTAATAACAATAATTAACAATAATTAACAACATGTTATTAGGTTAAATATTATGATACGTTTTCCTTTAGTACTGTTGAAATTGATACAAATTCAATTAATAAAGTTCATATTGAAACTAACATAAAGGACATCGGTAAAACCTTTTTCGTTAGTGATGATTATAATTTGAAGCATCACAAATATTACTCAAGAACTTCAACTTTAATGCCAAAAATTCCAATGCTTGATACTCTTATTACATTAATATTTTGCCCAATGGCGTATTTTACAGTTTCCGAAGAAAATGATAAGCAATACTATGGCTTTAGAACTACTAATTCTGATTTAGAACATAGATTTACACATTTATTTAGTGGGGCGGATATTAAAGATATTAATGAAATACGTGAACATTTATGTCATATAATTAAAGATGGTGAAAGTATTAAAGACAAGAAGAAATTAATGACAAATAAACTTTTTGACTTTCTTAATAAGAAAAGAATAAAAATAGTAAACAAGAAAGAATGGTGGGATTTATACAAGAAGTATTACAATCATGCAATAACTTATAATAAATTTGAAAACGATGACAATCTTAAAAGCTTTAACTGTAACTTTACAAAAAAAGGTGGTCTAGATGTAAATCACATAAAGAAAGTTACATTAATTAATAAAAATTCTAATGATTTCCTACCAAAGCTTCAACATCTTAAAATAAAAGAAGACTTTAGACTATGGTCTAAAGAAGGTCAAAGAGAATTATTACTAGAACGAAAGAACTTTTGCTCTATCAGAGATATTATAGTAAACGGTATTACAGAGTCAAAAAAGATGATTAGCTTAAGTAAAGCCCATCTGGCATGTAATGTAAATGGATGTGGAAGTCATATTGTATCTATTCACTGTATGAAGCCATTTGATGCCAATAATTCAATGACTTATATTCTTACAGGGTATGCCTTAGTAAATAGGATTGAGTTGAATAGTACTACAAGTGAAAATGTAATAATATAGTATAATATAATAATATTTAGGATCTGTATATTCATAAGATGAAATATAGTGGATATTCCGATATTATAGATGCTTGGATTTCTTGTTGTAAAAACCATATTATTGGCTATGTGTATAAAGATAATTATTTAATCAATCAATTTTCATCACTTATGATTAAATTTCCAACAGGAGTAACTAAAAAACTTACCGAAACTCATCTTGAAGAAAATTTAGTAAGTATTAAAGAAGAAGAAAAGTTTTACATAAACGAAAGGAACAAAAGATTACTAAACTTAAAGTGTGAATTATGCGAAATTTCAACATTTAATTCATCAGATGATTATTTAAATCATGTAAATAAAAATAAACTCCATAAGGATAAATTAACAGAATTAATCGAGGAGGATTTCGAAGAAGATATTTAAAGTGATAGAGTGTTCTAGTGTAAAGAAATTTAAGTTAATTAATTAAAGTAAAGTTAATAATTAATATATGGTAATTTATATAGAATTCTTATTATTTTTAATATAGTTAATATTCATAAATTTTGCTTATTATTTCTTAAAAGAATTTATTATTTATTATTTTCTTTATTTAATAATTTCTATTGCTTTATGAATTATATTATATGGAAGAGAAAAAAGTAAATAAGTATGAAAATCGAAATAGATTTATTATTCCAGAATTATATCCAGTATATATACTATATTTAATTAACATCTAATAAGGTATTACTAAAACAACCTAATGAAATACAATCTTGTTTAGAAGAAGAAAAAACTAAAGAAATTGGAAAAATAGTTATTAATATTATTAAAAGAACAAATAACTCATTTTATAAATTATTATATGCTTGTGAAAACCAACATACAAATGATGATGCTAAAAAATCAAAGAATATTAGAAATCAAGTTTTAAAACAAATTGTAGAGAATAATGATGAATATTTCCCGAGAGAATTGAAAAATGACAAAATTAAGAAGAATTTCATACAAAGAAAAATGAGTATATTTCCTGAAGAGAAGATTGGAGGTAATAATATAATTTATTATTTTACAATATTTACAATATTCTTTAGAGAAAATTAAGAAAATTCATAAGAATCTTAAGAAGTATGACGATAAATCGATGCATATTGATGATGTTTCAAGAAAGGTATTATATCATTTAATTTTACTTACTTATAAATTAGAATTCTATTGCTCCTCGTAAAGAAAGTTTAGACATGTTTGAATTACAACATTCTATAAATAATCACAAACCAGAAGAAGACGTAAAAAGTCAAGAAGAAGACTCAGTCGATGAAGATTTTGATTTGGAATATGAAAAAAATGACGATGATGACTATGACAATCAATCTGATAAAATGGGTTATTCAGATAATTAACAAATTAATATTACTATATTAAACTACTATAATACATTATTTATTTTAATAACTTATCTTAAGAAATGTGAATTTACAAATGATTAAATATTACTTATTTTACATAATTTATATACAAATTTACATATAAATAAATATATTAATTTTAACACAATAAAATAACATAATTAATTTAATCAATATTCATATTAATTTATATTCGAAATAATGTCTTTCGATAAAAAATTATACGATAAAATAAATAGAGTAGAACGAATAGAAAAAGTTCTTAAAAAGGATATGAGACAAAATAACAAATATCTCGAGCAAGAAGGAGAAGGTTATATGATCCCTGAAGACGGAGAAAAAACTTTAAAAATATCCCAAGATTATTTAAAAGAAAATCTACCTAAATTTAATAAAGATAATATATTCGATCTTGAATTAAACTACGGACCTTACTATATTGATTATAGTTTTAACGGTTCATATTTATTAATAGCTGGAGAACGTGGGCATGTTAGTATTTTTAATTGGAGAGAAAAAGATTTAATATGTGAGTTTAATGTAAATGAGAAAATAAGAAATGCGAAATTCCTACAGAACGAAACAATGATTGCAGTTGCTCAGAAGTCGAAACTATTTATTTATGATAAGCAAGGAATTGAATTGCATAGTTTAGATTATCAGCCAAGACCGAAGTTTTTAGAGTTTTTGCCGTATCATTTTTTATTAGTTTCTGCTTTGAAGAATAAGTAAGTGATAGTAAATTAAGAAAGTTATAATATAGTTTATTAATTGATATTGTTTCTTAATAATTTCATATTCTTATTTATTCTTTTATTCTTAGTGTTATTAAATATCAAGATGTGTCTGTTGGGAAGATAATAACTGAAATAAAGACAAAGAATGGTGATATTTCTTCGTTTACTCAAAATACAAATAATGCTATTATCATGTCGGGTCATTCAAATGGATGTGTTTGTTTATGGACTCCAAATATGACAGATCCAGTAGTTAAAATATTAACTCATGCCGCTGCGGTCAGCTCTGTATCGATTGACCATCAAGGTAATTCATTTGTGTCTACTGGATTAGATGGAAAAATGAGAGTTTGGGATTTAAGAAATTATAAGTATATATTCATATAATTATTTAGACAAGTATATGAATACTTTAATCCATTACCTGCATCAGCAAGTGCTATATCTCAAAAAGGATTATTAGCAGTATCTCATGGTTCAGTTGTCGAAGTAAAATATATAATTAAACATACATTTACATAATTTTAGATCTGGAAAGACTATAATACTTCTAAACAAAAAGAACCATACATGAAACACCATTTTAAAAATAACAAAACAGCAACTAAATCAATGAAATTTGTTGTTTTTGAAGACTTTTTGGGAGTAGGGCATTCTAATGGTTTCTCATCAATTTTGGTTCCAGGAGCAGGAGAAGCCAATTTTGATACATTTGAAAATAATCCATTTCAAACAGTTAAACAACGACAAGCAATGGAAGTTAAAATGTTATTAGAGAAGATTCCACCTGAAATGATTAATTTAGATCCATCTCAGATTAATAGGGTTGATCATAGAAGTAAAGCAGTTTTAGATAAAGAAAGAATTGAAGAAGAACGTCAAAAAGCAAATGATATAATGAAAAACCACAAAAAGAAGAATAAAATGAAAGTTAGAAATAAAGAAAGTAAACAATACATACTAATTAATACTAATTACTAATGATATCTTGATATCTTGATATCTAATAATTTATATTAATAATTTAGCCAAGGAACTAATCCAAAAAGAATTTGAACGAAATGAAAAAGTAAAAAATAAAGTACGTGCAATAGTAGAAATGAACTCAATGAAGAAAAAGAAAGAAAAAGAGACATTGGGACAAGATTTAAAAGTAATTAAAGGACTTAGTGATGATTTTAATCCAGAGATTTATGTAGATGATCATACAGATGATAATGAAAGTGATTAATTAAATAAAAATATAAGAATATAAGAATATTACTTATGATGATGTTAATAACTATAAAAATTATATAATCCATACAATTATATTTATATTCTAATTACTATATCTTAATTATTAAAAAGGAGTATTATTTAATTTTAATTATTTGCTTATATATAATTTTAAACTAATTTTAATATATTCTTTCTTCATTATTTTTCATTAAATTTGTTTATATTCTTATTCTAATATTAATCCAGATACAAATTACTATCGCTATATTTATCGAACAACATCTTCCCCAACAACTTTCAATGTGTCCTGGAATGTTTTTAAGAACTTTGTAATTCCATCTACAATTTCTGTCTGATGATGGAATCTATTATTCATTTCTAAATATATTTCATCTTTCATATCGACTATTCTCAAATTTAATTTATTTTGAAATTCTTTAAATAAATCATCCCTTATATTCATTTCTTTTATTGTATCTTCCTTTAATTTTACTACATTTTTGTTTCTTTCTATTTTTTCTTCGTCTAGATTTTCGTTAAAACCAACTGCTTCAAGATCTAATGTTTTTACAATTGCTTTTTCATTATCAACTCTAATTACTTTTTCAACGTCGAATTCACCCTGTAATTCTAATATATTATTGTTATGCTATATAATAAATTGTATTACTTTCTAAATGAGCACGAATAGGTAAAAGTTGTTCATCAGTTTGTCTTAATCTTTCTTCACGTTCTTCTTTAATTAATTTTTCTAAATGTTCCCTATTAATGAAGATGAGTTAGATGAATTAGATGAGTTAGATGAGTTAGATGTCAATAATGTAAACAAAAATAATAAATATAGTAATAACAAAATTAATATTAAATTAAATTATTACATTCTATCATTATTCTCTGCAAATCTTTTTGTAGTTGATACTTTTTCTACTTCTAAATCACGAAATACATGTTCTTTTAAGTCACCTAGATTCTTTTCAAACTTTATTTGAAATCTTTTTATCTTTTCGTTTACCTCTTTAGCCCCAGTTTCAATTGATTGAGACATAACCACAATTTTTTTATGTATTTCTTGAAATCTTTCTTCTAATTTTTTTCGGGCTTCTTCTCGAACTCGCTTCATTTCTTCGTAATCTCCATGCATGTCTTTTATTTGGCTTTGAAGACCTCCTAGTTTTTCGTTATCTTTCATTTGTTCTTTCATTCCTTTTAACATTTTTTAATTAAAATTAAATAATTGAATTGAATAATTATTTGTTTGTAACTAATTTAACTAATTAACTAATTTAACTAATATTTATTTTGTATTATTATTTTGTTTTATAAATTAAATTATTTTATGATTGATTACAGTTTATAAATTAATAATTGATTATTTTTATCGTAATTTAATGTTAGTTTTGATGACGTAATTTATTTTGATTTAAGACATAAAATAATATTTATTTTTAATGTATTCTCAAACAAGAAATATTAGAAATAAAGTATACTACATCTCCAAACTAAAACAAAAAGAGAGTTTTATTAACAATAATATTTATAACACAATCAACACAAAAACAATATCACTTTATATTATGTCAAGTATTAAGAGTAAATTAAAATATGTTGGTTATGCTAGTTTAGCTTATGCTACTTATAAAATATATTCAAACAGAAAAACATTGCCTAATACGATTATGACATATGTCAAAACTCCTTTTAGTATATATTTTAGTAGTTTATTAAAATCGAAAGAAGTAAAAGGAGAAGGTTTACATTTATTAGAAAAAATATTTAAAGAAAAGCTGTTACATGAAACTTTGTTAGTATTACTAAAGAGTAATTTAAAAGAAAAAAGTTTTGTTGAAGAGTCAAAAATATATGGGAAGAGTTTGATTAAAAAAATAGTAACTGAAAAAGAATTTAAAAAAGAAATTAAAGACTTCTCTATAAAAACTATCAAGAACCAAGAAATAAAACAAGAAAGTTTATTAATATTAAAATACTTAATCGATGATGAAACGGCCAAACACGATATAAAAATGTATATGCAATACGTATGGCTAAGACACGACGTAATGGAAAAACTAAATCATCTATTCATGAAATCTGCTATAGTCGCTCTAACCAGCGAACCTTTTAAAGCTTATTGTCTCAAGTTTTTTACTGAAATGTCCCAAGATAAAGATTTAAAATGGTCAATGATTGGAGAAGCACTGCCTAAGTTTAGTTTATCACATAAAACACCAAAAGTTTATTTAACAAGTGTAAACCATTAAGGAAAGCTTACTAGTTTATTAGTTGATAATTAATTAAAATACTTTAAATTTGTATATGAATTAATGAATTTAGCTAATATTATTTATGTTTATATTTATACTAAATTAGACTATTCTATTTCTATTATATTATAAATTTATTATTTGAATTATTTTTTGTGTATTATTTATTATAAAATGGATGATGTAGAAACTAAAGGAAAAAGATCAGGTATATAAAATATATAATTATTATATAAAATAGAATCATCTGATCCTATTATTTTGGGACCAGAATTTTTTAATCCTAGTGAGCTACTAGATGTATTAGACAAAGAAAAATCATTATCCAATGATTTAAAAGAAAATCAAATTGTAATATATAAACTATATAATAAAATGTATTAACATAAATAACACAACATTTACTTAGAAATTAATTCAACAAAAAATTCAAGAAAAACTAGACAAAGATAAAAATAGAACAGATAATCGTAAAAAGAACTTAAAAAAGACAAAAGAATTCGAACTAAGTAATAATCCACTTATAAATTTACAAATAAAACTTTTCTTATAAATTTGTTTAGTGAATTTCGAAAAAGTTAAATTCGAAACAATTCAAAAAATCTCCAAGAAATTTAGTAAAATAACAGAAGAAAATAAAATGGAACTTTTGTCTGAAATAGAAAAGTACAATGTTGAAAAAGTAATCGATGAGATAATTAAAAATATTATTGATTCAAAATTTGAATTTAAAGATGTGAATGCGATAATATTAATATTAAGCAGATTTAATCAAATTTACGATAACTTCAGCCAAAAATACTATGAAAACTTAAAAAAACAAATGATCGATCTTCAATCTGATGCTAAAACTCCGGCCAAAAACGAAGAGGAAGAAGAAAAACGTATTCTTCGGAAAAAAACTATGTTAAGACTTTTTATAGAGTCTTATATTTATGGGTTATTTAACGATTTTAAAGTGATACATGAATGCTTTGTAAACTTGATTAGTAAGAAGGAAAACTTTTCTCAAAACTTTTCTATATTAGTTAATTTAATGAGAGTATTTGCTGAAGTTATATTTGGAATAAAGAGTAAGACAATCAAAAAACTAATTGCAAATGAATCAATACCAAATTACGAAATTAATGTTTTGTTAACAAAAGAACAGTGTGATAAGTATGAGAAGGGGTTTAATGATTACTACTCAAAAGTTGTATTAACTTCTTTGGAAGAAGAGCATAAAGTAATTATAAACTAATAATTACTTATAACCTAATCATTTAAAGAATCTAGTTGAGACAGAAAAGAAAAACTATGACAATCTTCGTAAGCTAGAAAGTAATCAAGAAATTCAACAGGCCTATACTAAGCAAAGAGCCTCTTATCTAAAACTAATAGGGCATATTAATGAATTTGCAGAAATTATGGACTTTGAAGTTCCATCCCTAGCAGATGAAAAAGCATTTCGTTATGAAGAAAGCAAAAAGAATGAAATAAAGCTTGAGAAAATTAATAGATATGACCCATTTAGTGATGAGCCAGAGTATCTATTTTATAATACTCTTTTGGATTTAAAACCTATTGTTCCTATTGAGTTATTAGAGAAGAAAGCTAAAACTAATAAAGAAAATGAAGAGATAGATCCGAAGGTACTAGAACAGAAGCTGAAAAAGAGTTAGTTTATTTTTAATATATTAAATTTAGAGGAAGAAAAAGCAAAAAACTACGAAATATTAATTCAAAAAATTATTAAAGTTGACTCAAAAGAAGCTATAGACGAGATGACAATAGAATTTATTAACAAAGTTAACAGTGTTAAAAATCGAAAAGCATTGGTGAGATGTATGTTAAAAGGTTCAAGAACTAACTATGCAATACTTAAATATTTTGCTCGATTTACTGCAAATGTTTCTCAATACTTTAAAGATTTTGCTCAAGACTTGCATCAAGCATTAATAGAAGAATACAACATTTTGCAAAAAGACGATAAAGTAAATAAATAAATTTATATATAATTTAACATACAATTTACATTTTATTTACATACTTAGCTTACAAATATTGATGAAAGAATGAGAAATCTTAGGTTTATCTGTGAACTTTTGAAATTTGATGTTTATCCAACAAGTCATTTCTTAGAGATATTAAAAAAGTATTTATAATTTATACTTCAATTAACAATATAAAAACATTAAACTTTTTAGAATAATCGATGATTTAAAAGGAGTCTCTATTGATTTATTATGTTCAATAATGGAAAATTGTGGAAGGTTTTTGTATTTAAATGAAAATACTCATTTGAAATTTAATGCTTGTTTAGATAACATTAAACAAATAGCGACTCAAAGTAGATAATATATATATATATATACATTTAATTATTATTTAAGAACTAAAATACGATGAAAGAAGTTATAACAGTGTAATGAATTCTTTATACGTTTGTAAACCAATTGAATCATCTATGAAGAAAAGAGTAAAAGTTAGACAACCAGAGGAAGAATATATTAGATATTTAATCTATTCAAGTTTGAATAAAGATTCAGTTAAAAGAGTTTCAGTGTTATTAAGAAGAATGGATTGGTCTTTATGGGAAAATGTAATTTTAAAGACATTGTTTAAGTATATTGCTAAAGGAAAAGACTTACAGGTAATAAAACAATTAAATTAATAATGATTGAATATATTAATTACTTAATTTATATAGTTAAATTACGCATGTTGTTTATTACAGACATTAAAAGATTTCCATCCATCACTTAACAATAATATTATCAACTTAGTTTTAGAAGAAATTAGATCTGGCTTAGAAAAGAACGACTATAACGAAAATCAAAACCTAATTTTAATGTGTTCATTCTTGGCTAAACTTTACAATTACAAATTGATAACATCCGAAATAATCTTTAGTGAGCTCTATATGATTTTAGTTTATCATCCTGATTGGAACTTCGGTAGAAGAGAATTTACTCTTGATAATCCGTTAGACAAGCCATCTGATATATTTAGAATACTAATGGTTGTTAATATTCTTGATACTTGTGGTATGTATTTGACTGAAGGGTCAAAAAAAGAAAGACTTATGGAGTTTATACATTTCTTACAAATTTATATCTTAACTAAGGTAATTGTATTTACTTTTATATTAATTATATAAACATTAAGACATTATAATTTTTACTTAAACATTAAAAATTCATTAGAAAAACTTGTCTTTAGATGTTGAAAATCGAATTATTAACTGTTTCGAGCAATTATTCCCGACTTTACATATTTATAATGACTTTACTTCAGCTTTAAAGGATACAAGAAACTTTAAAGGAGTAAGTGATTAATTATTTAAATGATTATATAAACTTCATCACATTAAACCTTTCATTAAACTTTTAATTAAACATTTCATTAAACTTTTTAGTTTAATTTCGATTATGAACAGTTATTTCCTGATGATCCTGATAAAGTTCCAGTCGAAACAGAAAATAACGAAGGAAAAGAAACTGAAATCAACCTTCAAAAGAATGATATTCAAAATTTAAACGATGATGCTGATTTTAGAAGAGATAA
>Ga0100378_1002455_pt1 | contig 18459 bp, 18 predicted proteins | sample CryGeymeta201502_FD_81535 | JGI IMG/M metagenome (GOLD analysis project Ga0100378, IMG submission 81535) | Groundwater microbial communities from Crystal Geyser aquifers in Utah, USA - Crystal Geyser metaG 2015-02 | ecosystem: Environmental > Aquatic > Deep subsurface > Groundwater | place: USA...
CGACTTTTGGCCATAAGTCAAAGCCTCAACGTCCTCTTCGGTTTTCATATTTTCAACTTGGGCAGTAAACTCTTCAATTGCTTTTGTTCTTGATAGCACTAATTCTTGCATTTTAACTAAATCATAACGAGGCGGAAAATCATCTGCCTCTACTTCTTGTAATATCTTTTCTGCATCTTGAGACGCATCTAAAAGCAGTAGATCTTTATATTTACCACCATAACCACTAATACTAACCGAGTTAAATTTAATGCCCTTTTGAGAAAGGTCAGTTGACTTTTTTTCCAGAGTCGCGGATAATTTATCTCTTTGTTTAATAAACTCTTTAATAGCTTGAAGGGTGCTCGCCTTTTCCTTAAGATTATTATCTAACTTTTCTTTTAAACCCTGGTCGTTTTCATGAGTCTTTTCATAATTTTTAACAAGCGACTCTACTTTTTTCTGATAAAAAAACACCAAAGCCTCTTCGGACAACTCATCTTCGTGCTCCTCTTTAATTTTATTAAATGTGCTAGGAATTAAATTACTCTGCGACCAGTTAATCAAAGTGACTTTTTCGCCACTTGCAATTAATTTTGGGCCTGAGTAAGCATTGCGATTAAATTCTAGCTCTGCGCTACCGCCCTTTTTTTCAAATATCATGGAATGACTATCCTTTCCAATTTGAGACGCTAACTTTTCTATTACTTCTTGCCGTCCTTCTGGGGTTTTAATCTTTTCAGTGGCAATCTCCTGGTCAAGCTGATCAAGTTTTACATCAACTACTTTGCGGACCGAGTCATATGAACCGTCCACTTCATTAATCTCTAGGCCTAAGGCAGCTAATCTCTGTTTCAAGCTTTCATCAGAAACAAGTAAAGAGTCTTTCTGTTCTCTGCCCTTTTTTAAAGCCACTACTTCCTCGTCACTAGAGAAATCCGGGTGACTGATTAAATCATCAGTTTTACTTATACCCAAAGACTCCATGGCTTCGGTGTTTTCACTCAAGATTTCTTCAATCTTATTTTTTTTATTTTTTAAATTTTGATCTGTAGAGGCGGCATATTCTTTCATGCCCAGGCCAACGCTTTCCTTGTCTGTTGTTTTTTGCGTTAACGTCTTTTTAATATCTTCTCCCGATAAAGAGTTTTTTATCATCTCTAAAGATACTCTAAGCTCCTCTAAAGATTTAATCTTTTCTCTAATTGGAGATAACTTACTTTCTTGTTCTTCTTTTTTTTGATTTAACTTTTTTTCTTCAATTGTTTTTGAAATTGTAGACAATTTTTCTCTCAAAGACATAAAAATAACCTAAATTTAATAATCTTATATAAATTATGATATAATTTGTTAATTTTGTCAATTGTAATCTCTTAATTACTTATTTATGATATACATATTATACCTTACTGACTAATATTAGTACATATTATAAAAACTTGATTTTTATTTACTATTCTGTTAATATATTACCGCTATATAACGGCGCGTATATGTTAGTCGCCGATTTTAATTAACTATATTTATAGGATTCCCCTATGCCAAACAAGAAATCAGCGGCCAAAGAGCTCAGAAAAGCCGTCAAAAGAAATGCTGTCAACAAAAAAGTTTCTACCAAGATGAAAAATCTTGTAAAAACTAGTCTCAAACAAATAAAAGACAGCGACAAAAAAGTGAAGGAAGATATAAAAACCACTATCCAAGCCATAGATAAAGCGGCGAAGAAGGGTGTAATAAAGAAAAATACAGCTGCGCGTAAAAAATCACGTTTAATGATTAAAGCTAATCAGCTGAAATAAGTTAAAAAATTTATAATATTTACGTATTAATTAATAACGTACTCTTTCTGGGACGCGGCCTGTCTAATGACAATCTGGACCACTTCTCGGATAGAGCGCAAAAATCATGTTAGACAAAAAATCAAAGGAAAAAATTATTAAAAAATTCCGAGTCCACGAAACAGATACTGGTTCTGCCCAGGTACAAATTGCGATTTTAACTGAAGAAATCAAAGAATTAACTGAACATCTGCAAAAACATAAGCACGACTTCTCTTCCAGGCGTGGTTTGTTAAAAAAAGTTAGCGAACGCCGCAAACTTCTTAAATACTTACAAAAGGAAGATGCCGAAGGTTTTAAGGGTTTAGCTATTAAATTAAAACTCAAAATCGCCCAGAAATTACAAGAAGAGGATGAAGAAGAGAGGAAAAAGGAAAAAAACTATGTTGATCCAGAAGAAGAGGCTGTTGATATCAAAGATGGAGAAGACGAAAAATAAATTATGATAAAGCATAAAGATCAAAGAGTTGGGGTGCTGGTAGATGTTTCCAACATGTATCACTCGGCGAAAAATCTATACAGCAAAAAAGTCAACTTTAAAGAGATTTTGACCAAAGCCGTGGCCGGCCGGAAACTTATCCGGGCCACGGCTTATGCTATTCGTACGGAAAACAAAGAAGAAGCCCCATTTGTAGAGGCCTTAGAACAACAAGGCTTCGAGGTTAAAATGAAGGATTTACAAATTTTTGCAGGAGGAGCTAAAAAAGCTGACTGGGATGTAGGAATTGCTATAGATGCCATTAAATTAGCCGAAAAACTTGATGTTTTGGTGCTTGTTTCTGGAGACGGAGATTATCTTCCAGTAATGTCCTATATTCAAAACAATAAAGGTTGTTTAGTGGAAGTTATTGCCTTCCGCAAAACCTGTTCATCCCGACTAGTTGAGGAAGCTGATGATTTTACAGATCTGGGTTCAAATAAAAAATTCTTAATATATCGTTAAAAATATAAGTAGGAAATACCTGCTTTAATTAATTGTTGCTGTCCATTAAATAGATAGCGCTGTATTAAAATACAGTTCTGTAATTTAATGGCCAGCCTAAATAATATGGAAAAAGTATTTACCAAGGAATGGCTTGGTCGTCCTCTGACGATTAAAACCGGAAAAATAGCCCTACAAGCCGACGCGGCTGTTTGGGTCCAATATGGAGAAACCATTGTCCAAGCTACAGTGGTTCAGAACAGAAATGAGCGTGATGGCGTTGAGTTCTTTCCGCTTATGGTTGAGTTTGACGAAAAGCTCTATGCCGCGGGAATTATTAAAGGCTCACGCTGGATTAAGCGTGAAGGACGTCCTACTGATCAAGCAGTTTTAGCTGGCCGCATGATCGATCGCTCAATTCGCCCATTATTTGAACAATCCGATAGACGAGATGTTCAAGTGATTATCACTAGCTTAGTGGTTGATCAAGAAAACGATCATGATATTGTAGCTTTAGTTGCCGCATCAGCCGCTTTAGCTATTTCTGGTGTTAAATGGAACGGTCCAATTGGTGGAATTAGAGTTGGCCTTATTGATGGCAACTTAGTTCTTAATCCAACCTACGAAGAACAGGCGAAAAGCTCACTAGACTTGATTGTGGCTGGCACAGAAAAAAAAGTAATCATGATTGAAGCTGGTGCTAATGAGATTGATGAAGAAACAATGCTCAAGGCAATTAAAGCTGGACAAGAAAACTTACAACCAGCTATAGACCTGATTAAAGAGATGCAACAATCGGTTGAGCCGCGCCGAATTACTGCTCTTAAAAAAATTCTGACTCTAGATGAAGAGGAAATAGCTAAAGCTAAACAAGATTTATTGAAAATCGGTTCTGAGTGGTTAGAGAATAATGTTAAAAAAATTCTTTTTGAAAAAGAATACTATACTAAGGGCGAAAGAAAAATGGCCGTCGGAGCTATTAAAGACCAGTTGGAAAGATACTTAGCAGAAAAAGGATTAGACTCAGCTAAACGCATTTTTATAGTAAAAAAATTAGTAGAAAACGCTATTGATACTGAAGTTACTCGCGCGATACTCGATGAAAAAAAGCGCGTAGACGGACGCTCCATGAATGAAATCAGAACTCTATCTGCAGAAGTAGCAATTTTACCGCGAGATCACGGGACAGCTCTATTCTCAAGAGGTGAAACTCAGGTTATGTCTATCGTTACTTTAGGTCCCCCAGGAATGGAACAATCTCTTGAGGGACTAGAAGGACAAAGCAAGAAGCGCTTCATGCATCATTATAACTTCCCTCCCTTCTCTGTTGGAGAAGCGGCTCCTTTACGTGGCACTGGCCGCCGAGAAATCGGTCACGGTGCTTTAGCAGAAAAGGCTCTGATGCCAGTCGTGCCAACCAAAGAAGAGTTTCCTTATACTGTTCGCCTGGTTTCTGAAACTCTCGGCTCTAATGGCTCATCTTCAATGGCTTCAACCTGCGCTTCAACTCTAGCGCTAATGGATGCTGGCGTGCCAATTAAAAAACCGGTAGCTGGAATAGCTATGGGATTAGCCTCTAACGAAGATATGAGTCGTTGGGAGGTTTTAACTGATATCCAGGACCTTGAAGACGGCCAAGGAGGCATGGACTTCAAAATGACCGGAACCTCTGATGGTTTAACAGCTATTCAACTCGATACAAAAACAACTGGTATCACCGATGAAATAATAGCTAAAACCCTGACTCAAGGACGCCAAGCTCTTAATCAAATTTTAGATGTAATCAAGGAAGCTATACCAGCCCCACGTCCTGACTTGTCCTCATACGCCCCAAGATTAATCAGCTTCAACATAGATCCTGAAAAGATTGGTGCTATCATAGGTCCGGGTGGCAAAGTAATTAATAAAATTATTGACGAAACTGGTGTCAGTATCGATATTGAAGACAGCGGTTTGGTGGTTATTTGTGGCACCAATGCTGCTATGGTAGATGAGGCCACTAAACAAGTAAAAGAAATAGTCCATGTCTTCGAAGCTGGCGAAATAGTTAAAGGTAAAGTTGTTCGCCTGCTAGACTTTGGCGCTTTTGTTGCTCTCAACCCAAATCAAGACGGAATGGTTCATGTTAGTGAGCTAGCTCCCTACCGGATTGAGAAGCCGAGTGACTTTGTTAATATCGGTGATATTGTAACCGTTAAAATTAAGGAAATTGATGACCAGGGACGGGTTAACTTGACTATGAAAGGATTAGAAGAAAATGCTCCGCTCTGGAAAGATGAAAAGGGTAAGTCTACTGGAGGCGGTTTTGGAGGTGGGAGACCATCATTTGGAGGAAATAGCAGAAGTAACGGTCCTAGTAGACCTAGTCGCTTTAGTAAATAAAGAACAAGACTTGTAAATATTGACTTTTATTAAATCATGGGCTAATATTTTCCCATATATACACTAAATTAAGGTAAAATTATGTTAGCAATTAAACTGGCACAAACCGGAAAAACCAATAAAAAGATGTTCCGATTGATAGTGTCTGAAAAAGGACGTGATCCGTATGGTAATGTTTTAGAAATACTCGGCTCATATAATCCTCATACTAAGGATTTAGCCACTAAAACAGACCGTATAAAATACTGGCTATCTAAGGGAGCTCAAATGACCGCCACAGTAAACAACTTGCTCATCCAAAAGCAGGTGATTGAGGGCGAAAAAATGGTCGCCTCTAAGCCAGGCAAGCAAAGCGAAAAAAAGCAAACTCAACTAAAGGCAAAGTCTGAAAAGAAAGCTGCCCGTGAAAACGCTGCTGCCCCAGAACCAAAAAAAGAAACTATGGCCGAAGAACCAGCTGCCGCCCTTGAAGAAGCCCCTGCGGGAACTGGTGCCCAATCCGTAGAAGAAGCAGCCGAAAGCGAACAACCAGCTGAAGATCAGCAAAAATAACTTGACAAATAGCCTAGTAGTAATAAAATTAATAGTATAATACAGCTGCTGATTTGGCAGTCATTTAATAAATATCTTTCCGAGGCTAGCTATTAACTGACTGAGCTAGACCGGAAAGACGAATGAAACTTATGGTGGAACAAGACAAACAGTTTCTAGAGATGGTCGTTAAGAGCATCGTTGCTAATCCTAACGATGTAATGGTAGACCGGACAATAGACGAGAGGGGCGTTCTTCTGACTCTCAAGACTAATCCGGCTGATATGGGTTACGTTATTGGCCGTAAGGGTCAGACTGCGCAATCCATCCGTACTCTTTTGAAGATAATTGGCGCCAAAAATAATTCTCGCGTCAATTTAAAGATCTACGATCCAGAAGGAGCTAGCCGACACGAGAATCGTTCGGAAGCCCCTCAGATCAATCGGGATGAAATTGATACCTCAGCAATTGATGATTTGAAGATCTAATTGTAAAAAATTATACTTCTACGAAAAAACCCGAGATAAAAACGGGTTTTTTTGTTATAATGACTGTATGAAATATAATATACTATCTATTTTTCCCAACATCCTAGATTCTTACATCAATGATGCTATTATTCGTCGGGCTCAAGAAAAAAAACTCATTGAATTTAAGAGATACGATTTACGCGACTGGACTAATGATCGACATCGCAGTGTTGATGATTCTCCTTATGGAGGTGGAGCTGGTATGCTGATGAAGATTGAGCCTCTTTACAAGGCTTTAAAAGATATAAATAAAAGTTCTCAGAAAAAAAATAACCCCAAAAAAAGAGTTATTCTTCTGTCAGCGGCTGGTAAAAAATGGACTCAAGCCTTGGCTCATAAATATTCTAAGCTAGATGAGCTAACCTTCGTCTGTGGGCGCTATGAAGGGGTTGATGCTAGAATTTCAAAATTTGTTGATGACGAAATTTCTATTGGTGATTACGTACTAACCGGAGGTGAACTGCCCGCTATGGTTATTATAGACTCAATCACTCGGTTGCTCCCCGGAGTACTGGGTAATCATGATAGTATTATTGAAGAAACACACTCCCAGGAAGGAACAAAGGAATATCCTCAATATACCAGGCCTGAAATTTTTGAGGCTGAGGGAAAAAAACATCGCGTGCCCAAGATTCTTCTTTCCGGTGACCATAAAAAAATTAAAGCCTGGCGAGAAAAGAAATATAAAAAATAAAATACAATAAAAAAGAAGCCTGGCTAAAGTCAGGCTTCTGGGTTTTTACAAGTTCTAAATAATATTAGAAGTAACTCGACTTTTAAGAGTACAAATACTTAAACTAAGACTTAATATTTGATTATCAGGATAGCTCAGAGCAAAATAAACAACATTTTTTGGTCCCCTGAGAACAGCCACTTTATCCGATAACACTATAGAACAAACTTCGGATCTACAACCTGACTCACTAAATTCACGGTAGCCGACTCTATACTTTCCCTGATAATCTGTAGGACTAATAATAGCTACCCCCTTCCAACCAAAGTTGGTTTGCCAAAGATTAGACAAAAAATTTTTTCTTATTTTAGATCCAGAATAACCAGGTACAATAAGACCGGCGTCTAATAGATTTGGTAACAACGGGGTTTCTTGCCAATGCCACCAATGACTTCTTTTTTTACTAAATGGCTCCCAAATAACTTGCAAAACTGGCCAAAAAACATTATCAAAAATATGTTTTGGGTAAGTTTCCATAATACTCCTTATTGTTAATTGTTAATGAACTGAATTTATTTATTGTCTAACCCTTAATAACTTTCCAACCGGTTTCGGTTTTTTTCAATCGTCCCGCCAGAGAAAACCCAGCCGCTTTTTTATGTCCACCGCCATCCCAATTCCGAGCGATCTGAGAAACATCTATATCATCACAAACAGTCCGCAAACTACCCTTTACTTTGCCGTCTTCCTCGCGTAGTAAAAGACTCGCTCTGACGCCCTCTAGACGACTAATAAAGGAAACTATATCTCCATAAATATCTACATCTAGACCACCGTCCGCACTACCCTCAAAAAATCCTTTAATATCTGGGGCAGTAAAGGCTACTACCGCTAAACCGGTTTTTTTATTTAAGCTCATGCTCTCTAACGCCTTACCCCATATCTTTAGGGATGTATAGCTTTTGTTACTGACCGTATTGCTTATAATATTAGGCATTGAAGCGCCGCGCAGTAACATTTCCGAAGCTACTGCCAAAGCCTCTCTAGAAGAGTTAGCGTGTAGAAAATGGCCAGTATCGGTCATTAGACCAATCAGAATACAATCAGCCAAGGATTTAGTTATGGCATGGCCATTAACTTGAAGCAAGTGAAAAATTATCTCTGTCGTAGATGCTTTATCTGGAAGCCGTATTTCCAAATCAGCATAGGCATCCTGAGGCACATGATGGTCTATTTCAATAATATATGGCCTTTCAGGTATCTTGCCTTCTTTTTTCAAACACAACATGGTTTCTAGCCTATCTTTTAGGGCTGTGCGAGAAATAGAACCACAATCTAAAATAACAATAATATCAAAATCAAGCAGATCAGTCGGCGGTTGAGGTGAAATCTTGTTAGCATTAGGGATAAAATTAAATGAATCAACCATTAATCCATCCGCATAGCTATAGCTTTCTATATTCAAGCTAGAACATATTTCAATCATAGCCCCCACAGAAGCCAAGGCATCCGCATCGGGAGATATGTGTCCAATTAATAAGGCTTTTTTTGAATGTTTTAGTTTAAAATAAGCTAATTGTAGTTTTTCTGATAGATTCATATAACGAATTATTATAAAGGATAAAAACAAAAAAGTCCAGCCTAGACTGGACTCGACAAATCAAGTAAATCTGAAATTAATCCTCTAAGTCATCCGTATTTATACCAGCAATTAATCTTTCAATTTTACCAGCCTCCTTTTCAGTGGCGTCAAATTCCCAAATTAAACGCGGAAACCTGCGTAATTTTATTCTATTGCGTAGCAGAGGGGCCAATACAGACGTAGAGGACTGTAGCTTTCTTATAGCCGTACCTGCTAAGTGATCAGGTAAAACTGAAAAGCCTACCTTAGCAACTTTTAAATCAGGACTACAATCTACGTAGGTGACTGTAATTAATGTATCAGGTAAACCGACCTCTCGATTAACTGCAGTCGCTAATTCCCGTAAGAGTATCTCATTTAATCTGGAGGCACTAGACATAATTAAATTTTATCTATAATCTTTTCCTCTTGGAAAACGTTAAGAATGTCGCCAACTTCAATTAAGGGTCTACCTTCATATTTTAAGCCCGCTTCTTGATCCTTATCAACCTCATCAACGTCTTGTTTTCCAGACTGAAGGCGAGTCAGTTTTCCTGTCACAATATAATCATCTCCTCTTTTAACATCTATAAAACTATTATTCTTAATCGAACCATCTAAGACTTTGCCCCCCACAATTTGGCTACCTGATTCGGTGCGAAATACTGCCAACACCTTGAGTCTACCTAACTCAATGCGATTGATTTCGGGCTTAACTAGCAGCTGCATCTCCTCTTTAACAAACTGAATGAGGTCGTAAATAACAGAAAACATTTTCACTATCACTCGCTTTTCTCTAACCAATGTTTCTATATTAGGGGCAATCCTAACGTTAAAACCTAATATCTTAGCATCTGTATCCTCAGCTCGCTTAACATCACCCTCGGTAATATACCCTAAACCTTTAGAAATAATTCTAACTTTTACTTTTTCGTTGTTTAGTTTTAATAAAGATTCTTCAATCGCTTCGGCTGACCCCAAAAAATCACTTTTTATTAGAATATTAATCTTCGGGGTTTTGTCTTCTGCTTGTTCGCTTCCGGAGCTTTGAGATTGTGAAACCACAACATCAGCGGCTTGAGAAGAGGTCTTAATCTTTTTCGTTTTAACTTTTTCTCCTTCGCCAACATGAAGAATATCTCCTACTGCTGGTGATATTTTTAAACCTAAAATCTTAACCGGTGTCGACGGCCCAGCTTCCACAACTTCTTCTCCTTTATAGTTCTTCAGCGATTTTACCTTTCCGTAGACTATCTCATTTAAACACAACTGATCGCCAACGTGCAGTGATCCATTTTGAACTAAAATTGTAGCTACTGGTCCAGCGGCCTTATCAACGTTAGATTCAACAACAGTTCCAGCTGCATCGGCATTAGGATTAGCCAATAAACCAGCGCCTTCAGTATCGGCTACCAATAAAACCATGTCTAATAATTCTTCAATTCCTGTGCCATCCTTAGCAGATATTGGAGCGCAAATTGTCTTGCCGCCCCAGTCTTCGGGGGTAATATTAAGTTGAGTTGATAATTCTTGTAATACTTTATTTACGTCAGCATCAGATTTATCTATTTTATTAATAGCTACTAAAAAAGGAATTTTAGCTGCTTCAATAATACGATAGGCTTCGACTGTTTGAGGTTTAACACCGTCATCAGCTGCTACCACTAAAATAGCAATATCTGCTACCTTTGCTCCACGACTACGCATAGCTGTAAACGCCTCGTGACCAGGGGTGTCTATAAATGTTAAAATTCGACCACTTCTAGTAATCTGATAGGCGCCAATATGCTGAGTAATGCCTCCTGCTTCTCCGGTAACCACGTCCGTATGTCTTATAGAATCAAGTAGCTTAGTTTTTCCATGATCAACATGACCCATCACCACAATAACTGGCGGTCTTTCTACCATATCTGCTTTTTCCTCTCCAGCTAATATCTCCGCTAACTTCTTATCTTCCCTAATATCAGTTTTTTCTTCTTTTTGAGCCAGCTGCACGTCAAGATTTAAGTTTTCTCCGACTATCGAGGCAGTGTCAAAATCAATTTTTTCATTTATAGAGGTAAATACACCATTTTTCATCAACTCCATTAACACGCGATTAACCGGTATTCCGGCTACCTCGGCGTAAGACCGGACGGTGATAACCGCTGGGACTTCAATGGTTTTTCTTTCTTTAGGTAAAACCTCGTCTTGTTTTTTTATAGCAGCCGCTATCTTCTTTTGCTCCCATTGGCGACGCAAAAATGGCCAATCTTTAATAATTTTTTTGGCTGTATTATTATCAACCTTGATAGCTTTCTGGCCAATCGCAAAACCGAGTTGAGGGAGGAGGTCCCTGAGCTCTTGTGGCGATATTCTAAGTATTCTAGCGAGTTCTGTTATGTTCATATTTTTAAATATTACTTTATTTTTGGCTCAAAGTCAACGATAACTCGCTAGCGTTGAGCAACTTTACAAACGCTGATATTAGTGATAAAGTTAACATATAATAAATTAATAAAGACTTGTTTTTAGGAATACTTTGAAGGACCCACTGTTTACGGATTATTAGAGATTTAACTTTGCCGATTACCCGTTTTATGAGAAATTTAATTTTTTATCTAAAATTAGAAGAAAAAATTATACACACCGACTTCAATCGGGGAAATATATAGTGTTTTGTTTGACACTATAGGCTTTTCAAAGTTTAATATTCACACATTCCACCTTAAGTTCCTAAAGACAGCTCAGCTAATATGGATTACCTAAGCTATGTCTTGTACCTTGTTTTGACTGCGGGTGGTTTTTTTGTTGGCTTTCTATACTTTAAGAAATCAGCCAACTCTAAGATTGCTAACGCCGCTGACAAGGCGGACAAGATAATCAACGAAGCTCAAATCAAAGAAAAGGAGTTACTTTTAAAAGCTCAAGACAAGGCTCTAAAAATTATAGACGAGTCAAAAAAAGAGGAAACTTCTCGACGTACAGAGCTTAATGAGCTCCAAAAAAGACTTGAACAAAGAGAAAATTCCTTCTCCCAAAAGTTACTTGATCTTCAGGAAAAGCAACAAAAACTCTACGATAAAGTCAATGAAGTCCAGGAAATAAAAGAAAGAATTAAAGGGGTTAAAATTGAACAAGAACAAAAGCTTGAGCAAATAGCTAATCTTTCTCTTGAAGAAGCTAAAGATGTTTTAATTAAAACAATTGAAGAAAAGGCCGCTGATGACCTCATGGCCAGAGTGCGCAAGCTTGAGAATAATTCTGAGGATGTTATTAATGATAAGGCTAAGGACATGTTAGCTCTGGCTATGCAACGCATGGTCTCTAACTACACAGTTGAGTTAACCACTACAACCGTTGATCTGCCTAACGACGAGATGAAGGGTCGAATTATTGGTAGAGAGGGACGAAATATTAAAGCTATTGAACAAATGACAGGAGTAGAAATCATTGTCGATGACACCCCCAACGCTATTACCGTTTCCTGCTTCTCTTTAATTAGGCGTCATATAGCTAAAAAAGCTCTTGAATATCTAATCAAGGATGGTCGAATTCACCCTACTAAGGTTGAGGAGGCGGTTGAAAATGCCAAGAAAGATATTGCTCTTGATATTAAAAAAGCGGGTGAAGATGCTATGTATGAGGTAGGGATTGCTGGTTTTGACCCTAAACTTGTTTCTCTTATTGGTCGTTTAAAATATCGAACTAGCTACGGACAAAACGTTTTACGACACTCAGTAGAAGTTGCTCATTTAGCTGGTATGTTAGCCCAACAACTTGGAGCTGATGTCACCTCGGCTAAGAAGGGCGCCTTGTTACACGACATCGGCAAAGCGGTTGACCATGAAGTACAAGGAAATCACACTGACATTGGTCGAGATATTGCTAAGAAATATAATGTATCTCCAGAAATTATCGCTCCTATTGAAAGTCATCACGAAGACAGACCATCAACTCTTATTTCGGTGATTGTTAAGGTGGCTGATGCTATATCCTCCGCTCGTCCAGGGGCTCGAAGCGATAACTATGAAAACTACGTCCATCGCTTAGAAGAGTTGGAAAAAATAGCTCAAAGCTTCGAAGGTATAGAAAAATGCTATGCTATTCAGGCTGGACGCGAAGTACGAGTGTTTGTGCAACCAGATCATGTTAATGACTTCCAGTCATATAATTTAGCTAGGGATATTGCAAAAAAAATAGAAAATGAGTTAAAATACCCAGGAGAGATAAAGGTTAATGTAATCCGGGAATTAAGGGCGATTGAATACGCGCGGTAACCCATTATATTAAGCAGTTATTTTTATAATAAACTAACGCTTAACCTTATGAACAAAGCGCAACTAATCGACAAGATTTATCACAGTGTCGAAGGCTTGAACAAAAAACAAGCTGAGAAGATGCTGGATATCTTTACGGACACGGTCATTGAGGAATTGAAAGGTGACCGAGAAGTAACGATAGCCGGCTTTGGCACATTCTTGTCTCGGGTACGTTATTCTCGTGGCGGTGTGAATCCTCAGAAGCCTTCCGAAAGAATAACTATTCCAGCAGTCAAGGTAGCTAAGTTTAAAACTGGCTATCACCTAAAACAAGCACTGAAGGGAAAGAGATAAAAATCGCCCCTGTCAGGGAAAATGTCCTTGATAAAGGGCGTTTTGTTGGCGCTCGTAGCTCAACTGGATAGAGCACTTGGCTTCGGACCAAGGGGTTGTGGGTTCAAATCCTGCCGGGCGCACCTTAATTAAATTAATGAGAAAGGCAGGGGCTTGCCAAACCGGCCATGAACTATTAAAATGGCAATGCGGCTGGGTAGCTCAGTTGGTTAGAGCGTAGCACTCATAACGCTAAGGTCGCGGGTTCGATCCCCGCCCCCGCCACAAAAATAAAAAAATAATGCGCCTATAGCTCAGCTGGTAGAGCAGTTGCCTCTTAAGCAAACGGTCGCAGGTTCAAATCCTGCTGGGCGCACACTAAAGAACCCGAGCGGGTTCTTTTCTTTGCCTAAATTATCATTCGCGCTATAATGAACTGGTAAAATATAAATTATGCTAAATATAGTAATTTTTGGTCCCCCTGGAGCCGGCAAAGGAACTCAAGCTTCTTTGGTGGCTAAAAAATATAACCTAAGACACCTTTCCAGTGGTGATCTGCTTCGCTTAGAAAGAGAAAATGGTGAGCTAGGCGATAAAATAAAAAAATATCAAGACAGCGGACAACTCGTGCCAGATCAATTAATTATTAAACTTATTAAGGCCGCTGTTTTAAAAAAATCTTCTACTGCGGGTATTGTCTTTGACGGATATCCCAGAAACATTAAACAAGCTAGTTCGCTCAAAAAACTATTCCAAGAAAAACGTGAAGAAATAGACGTCGTGATAAACTTAAAACTAAGCGCAGAAAAGGCGGCCCAAAGAATATTACTCAGAGGACAAACCTCTGGAAGATCAGACGATAATAAAAAAGTAATTCTTAACCGTTTTCGAGTTTATAAATCTCAAACTGCTCCATTACTAGAATACTACCAGAATCAGGGCAAGATAGTTAATATAGATGGTAGTCTAGATGTGGAAACGGTTTTTAATAAAATTCAATCCGCCATCACCTCTTTAGATACGGTTAATAAAAAGCCGCATATCTAAAAGATAGCGGCTAAATAGTGTTTCTTATTTTACTGGGCTGTTTTCCCAAACACCTTCTGTGGCTGAAAAACTTGTTAAAAATTGTCTACCCTTCCTGAGCACTCTTCTAAAATCTATCGGGTAAGAGCGAAAAATCCATCCCTTACCTCCCCAGCGCGTTGTGACAAGACGTAACTCTTGATTGGCGTCTATTACACAGGCAACGGTTACCGAACCATCTACCGGCAAACTGCTACTTAAAATCAATGAATACAGAGCCTGTAATCTCACTGGTTTTTGAGCTAGTCTGAGCGGTAAGTTTATTTCAGGGACTACTATTTTATCAATCGTAAATATCCAACCGACACATAAATCCCGATTAGTTACTTTTTCGACTAACGGAAAAAATTGGTCCTCAAATTCTGGCGATACATAAGAAATAGAAATATTATTATTGTTGAGCATTTTTCCGACCCAAAAACAGTCTATACTCATTTGTGGCACAACATAAAGTGTGGCCATGGGGTGAGTTTGCGTCTTATTAAAAGAGCGAAGAGAAATAGAGTTGCAAATGTTGTTAATACCGATTGGTATAATGTTCATGTAATCCTCCTGATGTGTTAGTTATATTTTGTTGTGAATGAACTTTAAAAAAAAGACCGGACTTTTTGTCCGGTCTTTCGCTTGTATTTAATCTATATACTACTTCACAGATTTACAAACGAAAACCGGACCTGAATTACCAGGCCTAAAATCCAAATCTTTGAATTTTGCATTTTCATTTGTAATAACATACAAAAAAATTATACCAGATTAATATCTGCCGTCAAGACAGAGCTGTGGAAAATCTACTCAATCACCGTGCCTTTAAAATTTTTGTCCTCCAGACATTTTTCGAGATTACTTAACTTACGACCATTTAAGATAACTACTTTAAGACCGAGCTCGCTAGCTTCTCTAGATGCTACCGGATCAAACGGAACATTTAGACCGGGCTTCCATTTATTGCCCACTATAGACCTAAAGTAGGACCAGGAAATTTTAGTTAATTTTTTTGCTTCAGGATAAAGTCGCGGATCTTTATCATAGGCAAAATCAATATTAGATAAGTTAATGACTGTTTTAATATCATTAGATTTAGCCAGAAGCACTGCATCATGATCAGTTGAGCAACCAGGAATATAGCCTGATGCTAATACTATTGGTTTTTGACTTTTAATGACTTCATTTGGATTAGTAACTATATGAGAATAAGCCTGTTTTCCAAATATAACCTTCATTAATTGAGCGTTAAGACGCGTGGCTTCTATGCCTACCCAGTCCCGATCATCAGCTGTCACAGGGGCGACTGCTAGAGCGGCGTTAATATAGGTACGAGCTGTTTTACCCCCACCAATAACCAGATAAAATTTTTTCCCCTTAGATACTTGGGTAAGAATAAACTGACGAAAACGCTGTAAGAATTTTACATCTATTCCCTCTTCAGTCACAATCAAAGATCCACCGACTGACAGAATAAACTCCTGTGATTTTTTTCTGGGCATATTTTCTCTCTTAAAAAATCACCTCCGTAAATCCGGAGGTGATTCTTAAAATAATTTATATTATTTATTTTCTTCTGCTTCTTTACTTTTTACTTCCGCTAAAATTGTCTTTCTTATTTCCGCTAATAACTTCTTATCATCTTTAATAGTTTTTTTAGCGGTCTCACGTCCATTACCAAGTTTTATTTCACCAAAAGAATGAACGTTACCATTTTTCTTAATTACATTATATTCTACACCTAAGTCTAACAAGTCCCCTGCTACTGAAATACCCTCATTATACATAATATCAAATTCACATGTCCTAAAAGGAGCGGCGACTTTGTTCTTAACCACCTTCACCTTAACTCTATTACCGATAATTTTATCACCTTGTTTTATTTGAGCCGAGCGACGCACTTCAATTCGGACAGAACAGTAAAACTTTAAGGCATTACCACCGGTTGTAGTTTCAGGGCTACCAAAAAAGACGCCAATTTTATTTCTAATTTGATTGATAAAAATAACGACTGTTTTAGTTTTAGCAATAATGGCTGTTAACTTTCTCAGGGCTTGGCTCATTAAACGTGCTTGTAGGCCCATGTGCTGGTCTCCCATCTCACCCTCAATTTCTTTCTGAGGAACTAATGCGGCTACGCTATCAACAACTATAACGTCTACAGCGTTAGACCGAACTAGTGTCTCTACAATTTCCAAGGCTTGCTCGCCGCTATCAGGTTGAGATAGCAACATCTCTTTAACATTTACTCCTATTTTTGCAGCATACTCTGGATCAAGAGCGTGTTCAGCGTCAACGAAGGCCGCAATCCCTCCGGCTTTCTGGACCTCTGCAACTATGTGCTGAGCTAAAGTAGTTTTTCCGGATGACTCTGGTCCATAAACCTCAATAATTCTACCGCGCGGCACACCACCAACTCCGGTAGCCATATCTAAAGACAGACAACCTGTAGAAATTGCGTCAACATTAGTTCTTGGCACATCACCAAACTTCATAATTGCCCCATCTCCAAAACGACTACGAATTTGCTCAATCGCTGCGCTAGCGGCATCCTCGCGTTTTGATTTATTTATATCCTTTTCAGGAATCGGGGCTTTTTTCTCTTTTTCCTTTGACATAATAATTCAGTTTAATTTATTTACCTGTTTATTATAGCACAAACTAGATCTAAAAACCTGTAGTAAGTTATAAAAACAACCTTAATTTCTTATTAAAAATTTCTCGAACACCAAACTCGCGACATTCCAATAATTTTATCTAATATTAGATTAATAAAAAAATAATTGATAAAAACGATCCGTTACTTACGGATCGCTAATTGTTCTTCGGCAATTTTTAATTCTTCCTGACTATTAATGCCCATAGCCTCATGAGGCTCGACGCTTATCGAAGTAATTACCCTGTTTTCTCCGAAGGCGGTCTTTACTAAATCAGTTAAATAATATTCACCAGATTTATTTTTATTATTAAGTAGGGTGATATGTTTTGCTAACCAATCATGATTAAAACACATAACCGCAGGATTAACCTCCGTAATTTCCCTTTCTTTTTCTGTGCCATCTTTGAACTCTACAATATGCACAATTTGTTTGTTCTTATCTCTAATAATCCGCCCCCAATGATAAAAATTATGCCGCCAATCATCAAAATCGGGTAATTCTGTGGTCATCATGGCTAGCGGTTGTGGATCGCTGTCAGCTATTCTTTTAATTGAAGAAGTTTTAAAAAAAGGATGATCACCATACATAACCAATACTCGAGATACTTCAGAAGAAATGTTTCCCATAGCACAAGACACGGCATTACCAGTCCCTAACTGTTGCTCTTGGACCACAAACTCAACATCTTCTCCAGCTAGACTATTCTTAAGTATCTCTGCATTGGTTGGTGAAACAATCACAATCGGGCGAGCATCGATATCAGCTAATTTTATTGACTCCAATAAATAACTAATCATCGGGCGCCCATTAAGTGGCACTAAAACCTTAGGTAAATCACTGTTCATTCTAGTGCCATTTCCAGCTGCTAGCACAATTACTCTGGTCATAAATATTAATATTAGTAGTTGGTGGTATCTGAATATTTGTGAAAATCTGTTATTTATATTAACACTCTTTAAGGCTAATAGCAATCTAAATAAAAGTTAAATATTAGCCTAATACACTCCTAATACGTCTAAGAATTTAATTATTTTACAAGCTTTTTACCAACTAAAAAACACCATAGTTCTGGCGGCGACCTACTTTCCCAGGGCTCAGGCCCAAGTATCATCGGTGCTGGAAGGCTTGACTTCTGAGTTCGGGATGGGATCAGGTATGACCCTTCCGCTCGAACCACCAGAACAATGGTGTTTTTTATTACCGCACCTTCCTGTCAGCCGGAGCCGACGAAAAGGTGCTAAATATTGTAAATGTTAGGCAAGATCTAATCTGATCTGTCTGTGTCGAATATACCAACTTTAAAAATAAAAGTGTGGGAAAATCAAACGACTTATTAGTACCGCTTCGCTCAATCCATTGCTGGACTTACACGTACGGCCTATCAAGGTTATATTCTCTAACCAGTCTATGAAACCTAATCTTAGAGACAGCTTCGCACTTAGATGCTTTCAGCGCTTATCTTAACCGAAGGTAGCTACCCGGCAGTGCCCCTGGTGGGACAGTCGGTACACTAGAGCTTCGTCCTTCCCGGTCCTCTCGTACTAAGGAAGGGCCTCTTCAAGTTTCCACGACCACAGTGGATAGGAGACCGACCTGTCTTACGACGGTCTGAACCCAGCTCGCGTGCCGCTTTAATGGGCGAACAGCCCAACCCTTGGGAGCTTCTCCACCCCCAGGATGC
>Ga0100378_1002457_pt1 | contig 18455 bp, 14 predicted proteins | sample CryGeymeta201502_FD_81535 | JGI IMG/M metagenome (GOLD analysis project Ga0100378, IMG submission 81535) | Groundwater microbial communities from Crystal Geyser aquifers in Utah, USA - Crystal Geyser metaG 2015-02 | ecosystem: Environmental > Aquatic > Deep subsurface > Groundwater | place: USA...
ACCGCTGCGCCCACCGCTGCGCCCACCGCTGCGCCTGTCGCGGCACGGGCTGCGGCAACCGTCGCAACACCGCAGCCGCCCGCCATTCCCGCTTTCGCCGGCTACCCCGGTCCCCTGGTCCGGATGTCGGCGGACCGGGTGTCGCGTCTCAGGCCCGAACCTGTCGGGGCCGACTGACCGGCACCCCTGGCCGCGGCAGTCAGTCAACCCCCATGGCTGTCGCGGCCAGCATCTGTCTCGCCCTGCCAAAGGCCGGATGATCGGCCGATCCGGGCAAGGCGAGCGCCGCCAACGCCTGCTCCAGCCAGCCAGCGGCCACCCCGGCCCCGTCCCTTTGTGCGATCAGCCGGGCCTGCGACCCAGCGATCAGCGCGCCCCAGGCGCGGCTGCCCGCCCGGGCCGAGACGCCGCGCGCGGCCTCGAGCAGATCGGTCACGGCAGCGGTCTCCCGCGGCCGGGCGAGGCGCATGATCTCGGCCTCCTGGCGCAAGACCTCGGCCAGATAGAGCCGGTCCTGCCCGCCGGCGATGGCGGCCCGGGACTGCGCGATCATCGTCGCGGCGGCGTCATGCTGGCCGGTCTCGGCCAGACTGCGCGCCAGCAGCGCCTCGTGATAGGCCATGGTCAGCCGCAGGCCGGTCGCATGGCACATCGCCACCACCGCCTGCTGGTCTGGCAAGGCCGCCGCATGGCCTTCGCGCCGGACCTTTTCCGCGGCAAGCCACAGCGACCCGCTGAGCATCCAGAAAGGTTGCCCCAGGTCATGGGCCAGCCCCACGGCCGCTTCGAGCGCGGGGCGCACTTCGGGCCCGGGTGCGGCATAGCAGTGTGGCGCGGTGCCGAACACGCGGATATAGGGCGCGAGGAACGGCAGGCCGAGCCGCGCCTCATGCGCCGCCGCCTCAGCCATCGCGGCACGCCAACCCGGCAGGTCGCCTGCGATATAGCGGCCATGGATGCGGAACAGCAGCGCCAGTTCGCGCGCGTCCATCAGGTAGGTGATGGCCTGAAGCCCGTGCTGTGCGATGTCATAGGCGGCGTCGGTCTGCGCCCAGTCACGCTCCTGCGCGTCGAGCGCGCCGAAGGTAAAGGCATTGACCCCATGCGCGCTGCTGGCGAGCACGGCCAGCGCCGGCAGGTCGCGCACGATGGCGTCCATCCGCGCCGACATCCGCGCGGCGGTCGCGGTCTCGCCCACCACCAGCATATGCGCCCAGATGCCCCAGATGATCTGGAATTCGGTCTCGCTGCCGCCGGCATGGGCCAGACACAGGTCGAGCGCACGCTGATAGGCCGCGTTCACCGCAGCGTCGGCAAAACCGCGCGTCTGCACCAGCGTAGAGCCGACAAAGAACCGGATGATCATCTCGAGGTGATCGCGGGCCGCGCCTGCGGGCACATCGTCGAGCGCGCCCAAAGCTGTGGTCAGGCTCGCCATCGCCTCGCCCAATGCGCCGGTCTGGATCGCGCGCTTGGCCACGCCCACCAGATGCGGGATCGCTTCGGCCGGGCGGGCGGCGCCCAGCAGATGCCGGGCGGCGGTGGCGGCATCTGCGGCGAGTTCGTCCGGCGCAACCGCCTCCCAGCCGGCCAGCGCGCGGGCGTGCAGCGCCACGCGCTGCGCCGTCAGCAGCGTTTCCAGAACCGCGTCGCGCACCAGCGCATGTTCGAATGTCACCGCCCCGGCATTGTCCTGCGTGAACAGGCCCCGCCCGACCAGTGCGGCGATCTGGTCCGACACCGGCCCGACCTGTTGGCCCAGCATCTGCGCCAGCACATCGACGCGCACCACAGGGCCCAGCACCGCCGCTGCCTCGACCAGCGGCAGGCTCTCGCGGGTCCGGTCAAAGCGTTCCAGCAGCGCCTCGATCATCGTGTCGGGCAAGGCTGCGACAGATTGCGTGTCAGGCCGTTCCAGCACCGCCCGCGCGATATGTTCGAGGTAAAGCGGCACGCCCTGCGCGCGCCGCACGATGCCCGCGCGGATATCGGGCGGCAGGTCGCCGCCTCGGTCGATCCGGTCGAGCATCGCCTCCGCCTCCGCCTCGGGCAGGGTGGCAAGGTCGATCACCGCCGCGCGGCCGGGCCAGAGCGGCGCACCCTCGGGCCGCCGCGTGGCGATCAGCAGCACCGCCTGATCCTGCAGCGCGGCGGGCAAACCGTCGAGCAGCGCCCAGGTCTCGGGGTCGATCCAATGCGCATCCTCGACGAACAGCACCGCGCGCCCCGCGCCGATCATCGCCTGCATGAGCCCGCCCAGCGCCTGCGCGATCCGCGCCTGCCGGACCAGCGGCGCGACCGGCTCCGTCTCGATCCCCAGCAGCAGCGCCAGGCCGTCGCGGGCCCCCTCTGGCGCAAAGGCGGCGAGCCTGTCCCGCTGCGCCGCACCATCCATCGCGGCGGTGATCCCGGCCAGATGCTGCACAAAGACCTTGAGGCAGCCGAGGCTTTCGTCACGGCGATGGCTCATCCCCCGGATCTCGAAGATCTCGTGGTCATTGGCGACCCTTGCCAGATGCCGGCGTGCGAGCGTCGTCTTGCCAAAGCCGCCCGGTGCCACGATCTCGACCGCGCGGACCTGCCCCGCCTGTACCGCGTGCCAGATCGCATCAAGCGTGGCCATCGCGCCCTCGCGCCCGACAAAGTCGGGCAGGGCAGGGGTGGACCGGTCGCGCGAGATGGCCCAGACCGCGACCGGATTGCCAAACCCCTTGAAGCTGTGAAGCCCCAGAAACCTGCGCGCAAAGCCGCCCGGGTCGAGCCTGCGACAGACCGCGTCGCCCACGGCCACCGTGCCGGGGCGGGTAGCGGCGCGCAGCCGTGCGGCCATGTTGACCGTGCCGCCGATGGCCAGCGTCTCGCGCGCGTCGGGGCCGGTATTCGCGTCGCCCACCACCATCCAGCCGGTCGCGACCCCGGCGCTCGCACAGAGCGCCGTGCCCCCCGGCGCCACCAACCCGGCGACAGCCTCGATGATCGACAGCGCGGCTGACACGGCACTGCCCGCGCTGTTCTTCATCGCGCCGGGAAAGCCGAAATAGGCCAGCATCCCGTCGCCCATGAACTTGGCCACATAGCCGCCCTCGGCCGCGACGATCTTGCGGCACAGGTCCTGATACTGCGCGAGCAGCGCGAACATCGCCTCGTCGCCGATCGCCTCGTTGAGCGCGGTGGAGGCGACAAGGTCGCAAAACAGCACCGACATGAAGCGTGACCGCGTCGGGGTCGTCTGGCCGAGCCGGGTGCCGCAGGCGGGGCAGAACCGCGCCTGCGGCCCGACCTGTTCGCCGCATGAGCCGCAGGCGGCCTTCACCGTGGCCCGCCCTGCCGCAACCGCGCCTTGATGTCAAAGCTCTGGAACGGGTTGTTGATCGTCCCTCCGGCGGTGAGGAAGAAGCCCCCCAGCGCACTCAGGCTCAGCGGCGGCACATGGTGCAGACCCGCGGGCAGGCCAAAGTCATTGGCGCCGATCCGCACCTCCATCGGCAGCGGCGCCATATGCGCGCTGTCGAGCGAGAAGTCATAGACGGTGTATTGCCAGCCCAGCAGGCGGTGCGGCGTCACCATCGCCATCTCGTAACCCGGCCGCACGGCGGCGAAATGCGGGTAGTCGTGGCTGCGCCCGTCCGGCCCGCGGCGGCTGTAGCCTGCCGCGATGATCTCGGCCCCGGTCACGCTGTCGCGCACGACATAGCTGTCGTCGTCAAAGGTGATCGCGGCCATTTTCTTGGGCAGGCCAAAGCCATACACGCCCAGCGCGATCGGCGGCGCGCTGTCGAGGTAGAGCCGCTGCGGCCAGATCATCGGCGCGAGGTCGGCCAGCGCGCGGTCGGTATGCATGACCCAGGGCACGGCGCAGATGAACTCAAGATAGCTGGGAATGCCCAGGGGCAGCAGGTTGACCCGAACGTCGCGCTGCTGGCCAAAGAGCAGGATCACCGGATGCTGCTGCGGCCCGGTCACCGCCTGCGGGGCGAGTGCGAGGCCGCGCGGCAGCATCGCCGCCACCGCATCGCGCGGCATCGCCAGCGTGACGCAGGGCCCGGTGGTCTGCGCCATGCCGAACACCGCGCTCCAGGGCCAGCCCGCCTGCTGCGGGCGCAGCGAGCGCAGGACCGGCGCGGTCGATTGCGACGGGTTGGGCGCGCTGCCGCCGGGGTGCGGCTCGGCCTCCTCGCCCACGATCCGCGCGGGGATCCCGGCAAGCCCCGCCGCCGCGCGCATCCCAGACATCACGGCCGCTTCGGCGCAGCCCGCGTTGATGCCGGTATAGGTCCAGTCGCCCGCGAGCCACAGGTTGTCAAAGCCCGACCGGTCGGCCCGCAGCCGTGCCGTGGTCGATCCCGGGACGGAGAGCACATAACGCTCGGACGGCTCTACATTGGCGCGGAAATACTGCGCGCCAAAGGCGTCGGCGGCGCCGTCGGGCGCGACCAGCCCGGCGGGGTCGATCGCGCCGTCCGCGCCGATCAGGCCGGGGTAGATATAGCGCAGATGGTCGGCCATCCACTTTGCCGCCTGCGCCTGAACCTGCGCGCGCATCCGTTCGGGATAGCCGGTGTCGCTGAAGGGCGGGATCTGCGGCGGGTCGGCCAGCGGGCCGCAGAAATAGGCGATGCTGGCGGGGCGCTGGCCCTCGGGCCAGTCCTCGGCCCCGGCCAGATGCGTCATGTCGGCCCAGGTGTTCAGGTCATCGGCATAGGCGGTGAGGATCGCGGGACCGAGCGCCCAGCCGAGTTTCTCCGCATCCTGACGGAGCCAGAGTTGCACGGCCTGCGTCGCGACCGTCTCGACCCGCTCGACCATATGCCGCCAGGCGGGGTCGGCGGCGATAAGCTCTGCCGCGACCTGCGGCAGGGCGCCCACCGGAATGCCGCAGATCACCTGGTCGAAATCCTTGCCCTGTCTGAGCATCAGCCGCGCGGCGGGTTCATGCGCCGACCATGCGGATTCGAGGTTGACCCCCGCGGCGGCAAGCTGTTCGCCGCCCTCGATCTGGGACCAGTCCGGCGTGTTGGGCCAGCAGTCGAGCCGCCCGACCCGCACGAAGGGCCGGTAGTCGTCCGGCGTGTCCACCTGCCGCTCCAGCGCGATGGCGGCGATGGCGCGGCCGCTGGGGTCAAGGTGCAGCGCCTTGATCTTGTGAAAGAAATGAAACGTCACGCCGCGCGCGCGCAGGGCCTTGTAAAGCGGCGTGAAAATGGTGTCGCCCATCCCCGCCTGCATCCGGTAGAAGATCGCGCCCTTGTAGGTCAGCATCAGCCGCAGCGACCCGCGCAGAAAGGTGCCGGCGGCGATGGCGCCCTTGCCCGCCCCGGCAAGTCCATGCCGGTAGCCGAACACATAGTCATAGACCGCCTTCATCGCCGGGCTGTCGAGCGCGGCAGGATGCGCGCCGTGCCGGGCAAGCCAGTCGCGGATCTCGACCGCGTCGATACTGTCAAATCCATGGGTGATGACGCCATCCGCCACCATCCCGCGCAGCGCCGCGGCGCCGAGGTCGAGCATCTGGTGCATGCGGCGGACATCGTCGGTGAGCGTCTCGCGCTCATGCGCGGCGACCCGGCGCGCGCGCAGGTCGCCCTGCACCTGCTGCACCAGCCAGCGCAGCGCCGCATCGTCGAGGTGCCGGCCCCCCGCGTAGCCACCCGGCAGCCCCCCCGCCAGCGCCTGCAGCAGATGGAGCGGTGCCGACCCGAGCGCGCCGATCAGCCCGCCCAGTCGCGCGAGCAGGTGCCGGCCCGTGGCATCCGACGGCAGGCCATCCCGCGGGCCGCGATGTGCTGCATGGTCAGGGTCGATCCGGTCAAGCGCATCGCGCATCGCGGCGACGGCGGCGGTGAAATAGCCCCAGGGGCTGAGGTCCTGCCCGCCGATGCCGGGGGCGTCGTCCTTCATCTCGGGCGCCATCGGCCAGTGGCGCCAGCCCGACGGCGCCGCCTCTCCCAGCACGATGTCATTGGCCTTGGCAAAGGCCTCGTCGAGGCTGTGGAAAGTGCCCTCTTCGTGCTTCACCGCGTCAAGCACCTCGCGCATCATCGCAAAGGTGTTGTCGTAAAAGCCGGAAAACACGTGCAGCCCGTGCTCTTCGATGCGCTGGCCAGCGGCGGCGTTGCGCCCGCTCGCGCCTTTGCCGCCCAGCCGCCAGCCCATCTGATAGACGTGGATGTCATAGTGCTCTGCCGCGCCGGGCAGCGAGGTGAGCGCCCAGACCGCACTCATCGCCCCGACGCCGCCGCCGAGGACCGCGATTTTCTGTCGTGCCATGTCCTTCATCATCCCCGTTCATCGGACAGGCACTGCCGGCGCGGTTCCGCACAACAAGACCTATGCAAAGATCCGCGCGACCTGACTCTACATGAATTAAACCATTAATGTGACGGGATTACCCTTGCGTCAAGTCACGCTTGGCTGATCCGGAGCAGACGCGATCTGGCGCAGGACGAGGGCGATCATGCGGTCGATCTCGGCGGCGGGGACCCCCGCGCTGGCCTCGTCGAGCCCGAGCAGGACGATCCCATGCACCGAGGAAAAGAGCGCGCGGGTGAGCAGCGCGCGGTCGGCCATGGGCATGCGCGGGTAAAGCGCGGAGAGAGGATCGGCGATATAGGCAAATAGCCGGGCCATGTCGGCAAGATACCAGTCCGGTGCGGGCTGGCCTGCCGGGCGGGGCACGTCAAAGAGCGCCCGCCAGAGGTGCCGGTTGGCACTGGCAAAGCCGTGATAGGCCTGCGCCATGATGACAAGCTGTTCGACCGGATCGGCAGGGGCTTTGGCCAGCGCTGCGGCGACCTGCGCGCCCAGCCTGGCAAAGGTGCGGGCATTGACGGCGAGGACCAGCGCGGGGAGATCGTCGAACACGTTGTAGATCGCGCCCAGTGCGCAGCCCGCCTCGTCCGCGAGGTCGCGCGCCCGCAACGCGCCCAGCCCATCGGCGGCCATACGCGCCGCGGCGATGTCGGTCAGGCGCTCACGCAGGGCGGTGCGGCGGTCGGTGCGGCGGTCGGTGGCGGTCACATTGGCTCCTTGAACTGTGTTCAAGATAGCCGGGCGTGGCCATGATGGAAAGTGCGGAGCCTCCGGCGGGAGTATTTTTGGCACAAAGAAGCTGATGGGTCAGTCTGTCGGGGCGCCGCCGGCGAAGATATTGGGCGCAGAATAGCTGACGGGGGCTTCTTGCATCTCGAGGTGCAAGCCGGACCCGGTAAAGGGGTGCGCGCGCGCGAGAGCCTCGTCGAAGGCGATGCCGAGACCGGGGGCGGTGGGGGGGATCACATGGCCATCTTCGATACGGATCGTGTGGCCGATCAGGGCCGCGTGGAACTCGGTCTCGATCGTCTCGGCCATCAGCAGGTTGGGCGTGGCGGCGGCGAGATGGATGTTGGCGGCCCATTCGACCGGCCCGGCATAGAGATGCGGCGCGATCTGGGCGTTATGCGCCTCGGCCAGCACGGCGATCTTCTTTGCCTGCCAGAGGCCACCGGCGCGGCCCAGCGCCGGTTGCAGGATCGTGGCGGCGCCCGCTTGCAGCACGGCGGCGAATTCCGCGAGCGTGGTGAGCCTTTCGCCGGTGGCCACCGGAATGGCGACGGCGCGCGCGACTTCGGCCATGGCGGCGATATTGTCGGGCGGCACGGGTTCCTCGTACCAGAGCGGGGAGAAGGGCGCGATGGCCTGGCCCATGCGGATCGCGCCGCCTGTCGAGAACTGGCCATGCGTGCCGAACAGCAGGTCCGCGCGGTCGCCCACCGCGTCGCGGATGGCCGTGCAGAAGGCGATCGAGCGGGTGATGTCGGACATGGCGGGCATATGGCCGGGGCGGATCGTGTAGGGCCCGGCGGGGTCGAACTTGACCGCCGTATAGCCCTTGGCCACCATTGCGACCGCGCTTTCGGCGGCCATCGCGGGATCGACCCAGAAATCGGGCAGGGTGTGGTCTGCTGCGGTGGGGTAGAGGTAGGTATAGGCGCGGATGCGGTCATTGACGCGCCCGCCCAGCAGGGCGTGCACGGGGCGGTCGAGCGCCTTGCCCAGAATGTCCCAGCAGGCGATCTCGAGCCCGGAGAACGCGCCCATGACGGTGAGGTCGGGGCGCTGGGTGAAGCCCGCCGAATAGGCGCGGCGGAACATCAGCTCGACATTCGCCGGATCCTCGCCCAGCATGTGCCGCGCGAACACGTCGCGGATGACCGGGATCATCGCGGCAGGGCCGACGCTGCTGGCATAGCATTCGCCATAGCCGGTGAGGCCGCAGTCAGTCGTCAGCCTGGTGAAGATCCAGTAGCGCCCGCCCCAGCCCGGTGCGGGCGGGGCCGTCACGATGATGTCGAGATCGGCGAGTTTCATGGCCGCCCCTTCAGCCCTGCGAGAACAGGATCACGTTGCGGCGCGCGCTGCCGGTTTTCGTATCGGCGATGGCTTCGTTGATCTGCTCGAGCCGCCAGCGGCCGGAAATGAGCTCGTCAAGCTTGAGCCGGCCCTGCTGGTAGAGGTCCACCATCCAGGGGATGTCGCGCTTGATCACCGTGTCGCCCATCTTGGTCCCGACCATGCCCTGGCCGAGCGCCGCGATCATCACCGGTTCGTAGGTGGACATGGCGCCGGAATGGGGCATGCCCACCAGCAGCACGCGGCCCCCCTTGGCGAGGTAATGTGGCGCGGTATCGAAGGCGGGGATCGCGCCGACGGTGACAAAGACCGCATCCGCGCCACGCCCCATGGACTTGCGGGCGATGCGCCAGGGCTCGGGGTCGGTGGCGAGCACGCCGTCGGTCGCGCCAAAATCGCGCGCGATGGCGAGTTTCGCCTCGGACATGTCCACCGCGACGATGCGGCGAGCGCCGGCGATGCGCGCGCCCTGAATGGCGTTGAGGCCCACGCCGCCGGTGCCGATCACCACCACGTCCTGCCCGGCGCGCAACTGCGCGGCATTCACCACCGCGCCGACCCCGGTGATGACCCCGCAGGCCAAGAGCGAGGCCGCGTCCATCGCGATGCCTTCGGGCAGGCGGACGACCTGGCTCTGGTCCACCACGACCTTTTCGGCGAAGGCGCCGCAGGCCATCGCCTGATGCAGTTTGCCCCCGTCGGTGGTGGCCAGCGGGCCGTGGTCGCCGTCATAGGCGGTTTCGCAGAACACCGGTTTGCCCGCCGCGCAGGAGGCGCAGATGCCGCAGGAACGGATCAGCGTCACCACGACGCTATCGCCCACCGACAGCCCGCGCACGCCGTCGCCCAGCGCGGTGATGCGCCCGGCCGCCTCATGGCCGTAAACCGCCGGCAGCGACCCGCCCCAGCCGCCGTCGATATAGGAGATGTCGGAATGGCAGATCGCCACGGCGCCCAGCGTGACCTCGACCTCGTCCGCCACGGGCGCGCGCAGTTCGACGTCCTCGATGGTGAGCGGGGCGCCGAAGCTGTGGCAGACGGCGGCTTTGATACGGGGCATTTGTGCGGTCCTCTGACGCGGTTTCGCGCCACCATCCGGTGCGGCGGCAGCGCCCGCTTGGCAGAAACCGACAGCCGGTGTCGTTTCGCGTCAGCTGGTGGCGAGCGCGCGGGGCCGGGAGAGGAAAACCGCCATGCAGAGCACCATCAGCCCAGCCGAGAGCACGAAGGGCGCGGGCGGGAACCAGATGCCCACGGGGTTGGTAAAGGCCCAGAAGGTCTGCGTCATCGCCAGCGGCGCAAAGATCGCCGCGACCGATTTGGCCGAAGAGATCACGCCCTGCAATTCGCCCTGTTGGTCATCGGCGGCGGCCTTGCTCATCATGCCCTGCAGCGCGGGGGTCACGACTGCGCCGAGCGCGGTAAAGGGGATGAAGGCCAGCGCGACCCAGCCATTGGTGACCAAGGTCAGCACCACGAAGGCCGCAAAGTTGAAGCCGATCCCGTAGATGATCGTGCCACGCTCGCCAAAGCGCGCGAGTGCAAAGCGGATCAGCCCGCCTTGGACGATGGCGATGCCGATCCCGAAGAGCGCCAGCGACAGGCCCACCATCGAGGGCGACCAGCCGTATTGCGCCTTTGTGAAGAAGGCCCAGACCGCCGGATAGACGATGAAGGCAAACTCGTAGATGAAGAACAGCACCAGCATCCGCATCACGCCGGGGATCTCGGACAGCTTCATCAGCGCGCCCACGGGGTTCGCGCGGCGCCAGGAAAACGCGCGGCGGATGCGGTCGGTCACGGTTTCGGGCAGCACGATCATCCCAAAGACGAAATTGGCCCCCGCCAGCGCCGCCGCGGCGTAAAACGGCGCACGGGTGCCGAATTCGGCCAGCAGGCCGCCGATGGCCGGGCCAAAGACGAAGCCGACGCCAAAGGCCGCGCCGACAAGGCCGAAGTTGGCGGCCTTCTGCTCGGGCGGGGAGATGTCGGCGATATAGGCGGCGGCGGTGGAATAGGTCGAGGCGGTGATGCCGCCCACAACGCGGGCGATGAAGATCAGCCAGATCGACCCCGCGACCGCCAGCACCAGATAGTCGGCGCACATCACCGCGAGCGAGATCAGCAGCACCGGGCGGCGGCCGTAACGGTCCGAGAGCGAGCCGACGATCGGGCCAAAGACGAATTGCATGACGGCAAAGGTGGTGGCGAGGATGCCGCCCCAGACGGCGGCGCTGCCGATGCTGCCGCCCTGGATCTCGGTGATGAGGTCCGGCATCACCGGCAGGATCAGGCCAATGCCCATGGCATCCAGCATCAGGGTGATGAGGATGAAGGCAAAGGCGCGGCGGTCGGTCTTGGGCGGTTTGGTCATGGGGGCGGAGGTAGTGCTTTGGTGAAGCGGCGTAAAGCCCCTGGTCGCGCGGCGCGCCGGTTGAGAGTGCGGAAGCCTCCGGCGGGGATATTTTCGGCAAGATGAAGCGGGGGCGTGGCGCGGGGCCTCAGGCGTCTGCGATCTGGCAGAGCAGGAGGGCCAGGGCTTTGGGTGCGCTCAGGAACGGGGAATGCGAGGTTGGCAGGGTATGCACGCATTCGGCGGGCCAGCCTGCGGTCATGGTTTCCTGAAAGTCCGGCGGGATCGCGCGGTCATCGGTGCAGCGGATATAGCTGCGCGGCAGGGTGACGGAGGGGCCGGGCTGCCAGGGCGTTTCCTGCGGAGCGATGGGCTGCGCGCCGAGACGCGCCACGGCGGCGGCGGCGATGGCGGGGGCAACATCGTGATAGAGGCGGTCCACAGCCTTGGCCGGATCAAAGCGGAAGGTCGCACGGTCCGACGCGACGGTGATCGCGTCGATCAGCGGTTGGGTGGTGGCCAGGCGCCGCATCTGCGCCAGCGACAGGCCGGGCATCGGCGCATAGGCGCATAGATAGACCAGCCTGGCGATACGCTCGGGCGCAAGGTCGGCGGCGGCGGTGATCGGGTAGCCGGCCATCGAATGGCCGACAAGCACGACGGGCGCGTCCATCGCCGCCACGATGGCGCGGGCGTAGAGGGCGAGTGTGACCTCATGGGCGGGCGTCGCATCGGCGCCATGCGAGGGCAGGTCGATGGCGCGCGCCTGCCGGCCCAGCGCGGCAAGTTCGGCGATCAGCGCGTCCCAGCACCAGGCGCCGTGGCAGGAGCCGTGGATGAGCAGGAATGTGGGCTCAGGCATGGCCGATCTCCTCGAGGAAGCGCAAGAGCGTCGCGGCCCAGGCGGCCGGTTGTGCGACCGGGGTGAGGTGTCCCGCCCGGCGGATCACGGCAAAGCGCGACCCGGGGACGAGGTCTGTCGTCTCGCGCACCAGATCGGCGGGGGTGGCGGCGTCATCCGCCCCGGCGATGCCGAGCAGGGGCAGGCGCAGGCCGGCGGTGGGGGTGTAGAGATCGGTCCCCGCGATGGCCTCGGCGCAGCCGGCATAGCCTTCGGCCGGACTGGCCAGCAGCCGCGCGCGCCAGAGGTCCGCCAGCGCGCCGCCGCGCGGGAACCAGCGCGCGATCACGCTGTCCGCCACCGCCGCCATGCCGCCCGCGCGCACGGCCCCGGCCCGCGCCTGCCATTGCGCCGGCGTGCCGATCCGCGCGGCGGTGTTGCTGAGCGCCAGCGCACGGATGATGTCGAGCCGCTTGACCGCCAGCCCCTGCGCCACCATCCCGCCCAGCGAGAGCCCCACAAACACCGCATCGCGCACCTCCAGCGCATCGCAAAGCGCCTCGGCATCGCGCACCAGCGCGCCCATCGCATAGGGGGCAGGGGGAACCTCGGTCTGGCCATGACCGCGCAGGTCATAGCGGATCAGGCGCAGATGGTCGGGCAGAAGCGGGATCACCGCATCCCAGACCGTCAGATCGGTGCCGAGCGCATGGGCAAAGACGACCGTCTGCGACAGCCTGTGCGTCGGCCCGTCGATGCGCAGATGGTGGCGGATGCCATTGGCGCTGACGCTGTGCTCCGTCATGTCGATGCGATCGCGCGGGCGAATGTCGCCGCATCGACATTGCCGCCAGAGGCGACGACGATCACCGCATCGCCCGCGATGGTTTCGGGGTGCCAGAGCGCGGCCGCCAGCGCCACTGCGCCGCCCGGCTCCAAAACCAGCCGCAGGTGGCGAAAGGCGGCGGCCATTGCGCGCAGCGCCTCCGCGTCGCTCACCGCGATCCCTGGCCCGCAGAGCCGCGCCATCACCGGAAATGTCAGCGCGCCGGGCTGCGGCGTCAGGATCGCGTCGCAGACCGACCCCGACATTGCCGCGTTGCGCAGGATGCGCCCGGCGGCCAGCGACCGGCCAGCATCGTCAAAGCCCGCAGGTTCGACCGGGCGGGCCCGCAGGCCGGGTGCATCGGCCTCCAGCGCCAGCGCGATTCCGGCTGTCAGGCCGCCGCCGCCACAACAGACCAGCACATCGGCGTTGCACACACCCTCTGCCGCCGCCTGCTGCGCGATCTCGAGCCCGCAGGTCCCCTGTCCCGCGATCACCGTGTGGTCGTCATAGGGCCGGATCAGCGTCAGCCGCCGCTCGCCCGCGAGCCGTGCGCCGAGGGCATCGCGGTCCTCGCGCGCGCGGTCATACAGCACCACCTCCGCGCCCAGCGCCTGCGTGCCTTCGACCTTGGCGCGCGGCGCGTCGGCGGGCATGATGATGACGGCAGGGCAGCCATGCGCCCGTGCGGCCATCGCCACCCCCTGCGCATGATTGCCTGACGAATAGGCGATGACACCGCGCGCGCGCACCTCGGGTGGCAGCGCCGACACCGCCGCCCAGCCGCCGCGCGCCTTGAACGACCCGGTGAGTTGCAGCGCCTCGGCCTTGACCCAGACCCGCCGCCCGGCGATGGCATCGAGCCCCGGCGCCCAGAGCAGCGGCGTGCGCCGCACATGGCCCGCAAGCCGCGCCGCCGCCGCGCGGATCATCGTGATCGTCATGACCATAGCCCCCGCCATCGCGCCAGCGCGTCCAGCGCCTCGCGTTCATCCAGAAACGGCACATGGCCGCGCCCCGGCACATCGACGCGGATCATGTCCGGCCGCCGCCGCGCCATGTCATCGGCCGTAGCACGGGTGAGCAGGTCTGAATTGGCCCCCCTGATGAGCGCGAGCGGCACCCCGGCCAGGGCCGCGAACAGCGGCCAGAGGTCGGGCGCGGGCTGCGCGCCGTCGTCCAGCACCGCCTCGCGCAGGCGCGGATCATAGCGGATGACCAGACCGTCCGGCGTCTCGTCATACTGGCCGCGCACCTCGGCGAGCCAGCGCGCATGCGGCACCCCGCTGAAGGATGTCCAGAGACGCGCACGCGCCTGCGCGGCCTCTTCCCAGGTCCGCTGCGCCGGGTTGCGCCCCAGATACCCCTTGATCACCTCGAGCCCGCGCGGCGCGATCTCGGGCCCGATGTCGTTCAGCGCGACCGCGGCAATCCGGTGAGGGGCCGTCGCGGCCAGCACCATCGCGATCAGCCCGCCGCGTGATGTGCCAATCACGGCGGCCCGGTCGATGGCCAGATGGTCGAGCAGCGCGAGGATGTCCTGCGCCTCCTGCGCCACGGTGTAGCTCTGCGGTGCGGCCCATTGCGACAGCCCGCGACCGCGGTAATCGGGACGGATCACCCGCAGCCCCGCAAGATGCGGCAGGACATGGTCGAAATCGGCCGCATTGCGCGTCAGCCCCGGCAGGCAGAGCAGCGGCAGTCCGTCCCCTTCGTCGCGGTAATGCAGCCGCAGGCCGTCGTGGGATATGTAATGCGGCATCGGGCTCTCCTCTGGGGGTGCCCGCCGCCACACGAGCCTGACACCTGCAAGGGACGGCGGGTGAGGAGCCTCCGGCGGGAGTATTTGGGGCACAAAGAAATCGGCTTCTCTGTGCTATAAATACTCATGCGACCGATCCGCAAGGGTCGCCGCGCGGGGCAGGGCGCGCGCCGCAGGCGCCATGACAACGACAGTCGCGCCGCAGGCGCGTCCGCTGGATCACAGATGGCCGGGTTGCGGCATGCCGAGGACGTGAAACCCGCCATCGACGCGGATGATCTCGCCCGTGGTGCAGGCGCCTGCGTCGGAGGCGAGATAGACCGCCGTGCCGCCGACCGCCTCGAGCGTCGCATTGGCGCGCAGGGGCGCGTTCAACTCGCTGTGCTTGAAGGTCTTGCGCGCGCCGCCGATGGCGGCACCGGCCAGCGTCTTCATCGGGCCAGGCGAGATCGCGTTCACGCGGATCCCCTGTGGGCCGAGGTCATTGGCAAGGTAGCGCACCGCGGATTCGAGCGCCGCCTTGGCCACGCCCATCACGTTGTAGAAGGGTGTGACGCGGTTGGACCCCTGATAGGTCAGCGTGGTGATAGACCCGCCCGCCGCCATCAGGGGCGCGGCGCGGCGCGCAACGTCGATCAGCGAATAGCAGGAAATCGTCAGCGAATTGCGGAAATTCTCGCGGCTGGTATCGACAAAACGTCCCTGCAGTTCGGTCTTGTCCGAAAAGGCGATGGCATGGATGACAAAGTCGATGCTGTCCCAGCGCGCGGCCAGCGCGGCAAAGCCCGCGTCCATGCTCGCGTCGTCCGTCACATCGACATCGACCATGAAATCCGACCCGACCGAGGCCGCCAGCGGCGCGAGCCGGCTGCCGAAGGCTGCGCCCTGATAGGTGAAGGCCAGCGCGGCGCCCGCGCCATGCAGCGCCTGCGCGATGCCCCAGGCGATCGAGTGGTCGTTCGCCACGCCCATCACGAGGCCGCGTTTGCCCTGCATCGTCATCACCGCCACCTCACCCGGCATACCGCGACAGCAGCATCGACCCGTTGGTGCCGCCAAAGCCGAAGCTGTTGGTCATCACCGTGTCGAGGCCGGCATTCTCGACCAGCGTCGTCGCGATCTCGGCAGGCGCCAGCGCGGGGTCGAGCGTCTCCACGTTGATCGAGGGGGCGATATAGTCGCCCTGCAGCATCAGGAGGCAATAGATCGCCTCGGACGCGCCGGTGGCGCCCTGGCTGTGGCCGGTCATCGACTTGGTCGAGCTGATCGGCGGGGTGCTCCCCTCGCCGAACACGCGGCGCACCGCCTCGACTTCGCCCACGTCGCCCACGGGCGTCGAGGTGCCATGCGCGTTGATATAGCTCACGCGCCGCCCCTCGGGCAGGGTCGCCAGCGCCAGATGCATCGCGCGTTCGCCGCCTTCGCCGGAGGGTGCGACCATGTCATGCCCGTCCGACGTCGCGGCAAAGCCCGTCACCTCGGCATAGATCCTTGCGCCGCGCGCCTGCGCATGGCCCAGCTCTTCGAGCACGATCATCCCGCCGCCACCGGCGATCACGAAGCCGTCGCGCCCGGCGTCAAAGGCGCGGCTCGCCTTGGTGGGCGTGTCGTTGTATTTCGACGACATCGCGCCCATCGCGTCAAAAAGGCAGGAGAGCGTCCAGTCGAGCTCTTCCCCGCCGCCGGCGAACATCACGTCCTGCTTGCCCATCATGATCTGTTCCGCCGCCGCCCCGATGCAATGCAGCGAGGTCGAGCAGGCAGAGGTGATGGAATAGTTGATCCCCTTGATCTGGAACGCGGTCGACAGGTTCGCCGACACGGTCGAGGACATCCCGCGCGGCACCATGAGCGGGCCGATCCGCTTGGGGCTGCCGGTTTTCAGCACGATCTGATGCGCGGCAAAGAGGTTCGAGGTCGAAGGCCCGCCAGACCCCGCGATGAGCCCGGTGCGCGGATGGCTGACCTCGGCGGGTTCCAGCCCCGCATCGGCAATCGCCTGCTCCATCGACAGGTAGGCATAGGCCGCGCCGGGCCCCATGAAGCGCAGCCGCCGCTTGTCGATCAGTGCTGTCGGGTCGATCTTGAGGGTGCCCGCGATCTGGCTGCGAAAACCGTATTCCGCCATCTCTTCGGACCGCTCGACGCCCGAGCGCCCGGCGCGCAGCGATGCGTCCACCTCGGCGGCGGAATTGCCGATGGGCGAGATGATCCCCAGACCTGTGACAACGACCCTGCGCATGCGGCTTTCCTCTTGGCTATTGCGACCTGTCTAGGACAGCCCCGGCCGAGGGGCAAGGCCACAGCCCAAGGTGGGTCTGACCCGACAGCCGATCACGAAGCCCGGCGCCCCCGGACGGGTCTGCAACCGCCGACGCCTGCGCGATCATCGGGCGGCCGCGCATCCGCGGACCACCGCGCATCACGCCGCGACCGGGCATCTCGCCCCGCCCGCGCATCTCGCCCCGCCCGCTCAGCTCTCGCTCAGCGCCACCTTCATGTCCTTCACCAGGTAGATCACCTCGCCATCCGCCTCGACCCGCCCGTCCGCGACCCCCATCGTCAGGCGGCGCGTCTGCAGCGCCTTGGTGAAATCGACGAAATAGCGGATCTGTTTGCGGTCGGGCCGCACCATGCCGGTGAGCTTCACCTCGCCCACACCCAGCGCATAGCCGCGCCCTTGCCAGCCGCGCCAGCCGAGGTTGAACCCGGTGAGTTGCCACAGCCCGTCGAGACCCAGACAGCCCGGCATGATCGGGTTGCCGGGAAAATGGCAGTCAAAGAACCACAGGTCGGGGGTGATGTCGAATTCGGCGACAACATGGCCCTTGCCGTGTTCACCGCCATCCGCCGAAATCCCGGTGATCCGGTCCATCATCAGCATCGGCGGCATCGGCAATTGCGCATTGCCGGGGCCGAAAAGCTCGCCCCGCGCACAGCGCAACAGGTCGTCCTTGTCAAAACTGCTGGGATATTCTGCCATGTCCGCGCGCTGCCCCTCGTGTCTCTTGCCGCTGTCCCGGCGAGATGAACCCGGTCTAGCATCCGGCCACAATCAAGGGCAAGTGCGCCGCGCCGCGCTGCAAGTGCGGCCTCCCGCGCCGCCCCCACGGTGTTTTGGATTGAAAACCCTGCCCTTTCGCTCATATGGTACCGCAGGACGCATGGCCGGGACACCGATGAAGGACCAGATCGCAGAGCTCTCGACAGACCGGACCCCGGGCCGGGCTGCAGACCGCAGCACGGCATGGCTGGCCTCTGTCGGCCTGCGCCCCACGCGCCAGCGGCTCGCCCTTGCCAAACTGCTGGTCGGCGATGGCTGCGACCGGCATGTGACGGCCGAAGGTCTCTATGATGCCGCCGTCATGGCCGGCGAACAGGTCTCGCTCGCCACGGTCTACAATACCTTGCGTGCCTTCTGCGGCGCCGGCCTGATGCGCGAGATCACGGTCGACGGCTCCAAGAGCTATTTCGACACCAACAAGTCCGACCACCCGCATTTCTATTGGGAGGACAGCGCGACCCTGACCGACGCGCCGGCGGCCGAGCTCGAGATCCTGCGCCTGCCCACTCCGCCCGCCGGGGCCGAGATCGCTTCGGTCGATGTGGTGATCCGCCTGCGCCGCGTCTGACCGGCACCGCCGTTCCACCAGAACCACAGTCATCCTGACGGCGCCGACGCCGAAAGATCAGCCGCCGCACCGTCGCAGGCGGCGATTTTGTCACGCCGCTGTCATGCTGCGCCGCGCGACGCAAGAATGACCCGCAAACTCCGGGTTATCCCCAAAAAACTGCTTTACAGGCGCAGCAAGGCCCCCCACCATATGTCGTAGGAGCGGCGGTATTCGCCACCGTCTCTTGGGGTTGCACACAGGGCTTGGGGCATCACGCCGACCTATGCCCAAAAACAAACGAGGCCGCAAATGGCACTGTCCGAGCAGTATATCGAAAGCGACGATCTGCACCCGATCGACCTGGTCGAGCATATCGCCGAACACCACGACTGGGAGTTCGACCGCATCGCCGATGACCAGATCGCGATGGCGGTGACAGGCCAGTGGCGGACCTATTCCATCACGCTCGCCTGGTCGGCCTTCGACGAGACGCTGCGCCTCATCTGCACCTTCGAGATGGAGCCGCCCGAAGGCCGCATGGGCGACCTCTATGACCTGCTCAACCGGGTCAACGACATGTGCTGGGCCGGCTCCTTCACCTGGTGGGGCGAGCAGAAGATGATGGTCTATCGCTACGGCCTCGTGCTGGCCGGCGAACAGGTCGCCGGGCC
>Ga0100378_1002463_pt1 | contig 18433 bp, 23 predicted proteins | sample CryGeymeta201502_FD_81535 | JGI IMG/M metagenome (GOLD analysis project Ga0100378, IMG submission 81535) | Groundwater microbial communities from Crystal Geyser aquifers in Utah, USA - Crystal Geyser metaG 2015-02 | ecosystem: Environmental > Aquatic > Deep subsurface > Groundwater | place: USA...
AAGCACAGTTGGCTGGAGTATACTTTCAGTAATATTAGACTTGACAGGAGGGATATTTAGCCTAGGACAAAATATTATTGATTTTATAATAGGATCAAGCCATGGAAATAAAAATCCTTCGTTAAATATGGCGAAATTTGCTTTAAGTTTTATATCAATATTTTTTGATGTACTATTTATTGTCCAGCACTATTGCCTTTACCCAAAGAAAAAGCCAAGACAACTCGGAGAAGACCCTAGATTACATTATCTAACAACAGAGTTGAGTGAATTAGAAGATGAACGATCAAGGAATTAAAACTCTATCAATTTTATTAGTCTTAGATATATTAGACGAAATATAAGTCAGATATATAAGTCAGTTCTATAATAAATATAAATATAAATAATTGTATTATTCTTTATATTTTAAATAATTTTACTTTATTATTAATCATTAATCATCAATTAAATAATTAATTTATAATTAATAATATATTATTAATAATTAAATAATGAACTCTTCAACACTACTTGACTATGTACTTAACGTAGAAAAATACGGATCAGATGCAAAAATTCCTGAAGTTCAAGAAAACCCTTTACCACTCAAAGTCAACAGATCTTATTTTGAACGTTATAACCAAGAAGAATTGAAAAAAAGAAACTATCAATCAACATTTTTTTTCAATAAATTAAACACAATAACAAGCATCGAAGATAAAGTTGCCTCTAAAGACGATGAAATACAGTCAGAGGCTTGGAGTCAGGCTTTAAAGACAGCCGCCTACTACTTTGATCATCCTACTTCAGCTGACAGGTTTAAGATGATGAATAAACTCGATTTAAACTTTGATTCTTTACTTAAACAAACTAAAACACCTGATGAAACACCTGATTTAAGAAGTAATAAACATTTAGTAAGGTGGGTTTGTAAGAAATACAATGAATATTTAGAAGAGAAAGGCTCTAATAATGTTATGGATTGCAATGTGAACAAATTGATGAAGGCATATGGTCCAAATACTGAAGAAGTTAAAAGAAATTTAGGAGGACAAGATTTCTTTTTGTAAAAGTGATTAGTTACTAGTTATGTAATAAGCAGCAATAAGCAATAATTTAATAATTTAAGACTATAATAAAACAATAAGATTATATAATAATTAAGTATTATATATGTTATATTAAATAATACTTTTATGTAATATAGTATTTTAAATTTAAATAATATTTTTTTATAACTTTTATTTGTAATTTATTTATATCTTATCATTCATATCAATCTTATCATTCATATATCATTCATATCTAGAAAACTTTATTGTTGTTTTTCCATACCTTTCAATCCTTTCAAACCTTTAAAAGTTTTTAAACTTTCCGAAGTCTCCTTCTTAAACATTTCTCTCATAACACTTATTAAATTATCTTTTTTAATCTCACTACCTTCTACATCAATGGGTAATTTTGTATAAACCGGATCATTTTTCATATCAACTCCAACTTCATTTACCTTCTTCCAATTCAATCCGTCTTCTAAATATTTTCTGATATTATCATATTCTTCTTCCTTAGGTAATAACCCAACTACTTTTCCGTCTAGGCACCATTCCTTATAGCTATCTTGTAATTGTTTTAACTCGGTCGAGGCATAAAAACTAACCATTCTTTGTTCGTACTTTTGACCAAATCTTTGCATTTCCATGTCTGATAATAATTTGTGTTGGAATTGAGCCTTGTTAATTAAATGATTTGAGTAAGAAGTCATCTTTTTGTATTCTTCTGGGTATTTATTTACTTTCTCTGATAACTTTTTTAATTTGTCTTGTACTTTGGGATCGTCCCAGCTAAGGTTATTATTTTTTTGAAATAGGGAGATTTTTACTTTTTCTTGTTCGAGTCTATGTTTGAGAATGTTATATTGTCGTAAATTATGTTTAATCGCTTCTATAATCTGAGTTTCTCTTAGTTCTTTTTCCCAAGCAATTGGTTTATATTTCAATGCCTGTAATGTAAATTTATCCATTAAATCTGTACTTTTCTGCTGGTTACTATAAATATATTAAGTTATTGTTATTAAACTAAATTATAATCACGTATTATAAAATATAACTATATATTTACCAGTGAATAAACTGTACTTGTGCCATTCTTGAATTGTCTCCTTTCCTTCTATCTTTTAACTCGATGTAGTTTACAATAGGGCAATTATAATATCTATTATGTTAATGTTTTAATAGATGAATATATTTAATACTTGTATTGTCTTACTAAATTAGTCATTAATTTCTGCTGAGCGAATTTTGTTCTTATTAAACTTTGAATTTTAAGTTTGGACTGCCATGTATTCCTTTTTGCTTGATAAAATAAAGAGTTAATCATTGGTGTTAACACTTTTGCTTTTCCGACTGTTGTTCTGATTCTTTCGTGTTCTATTAAACTTGTCATCATTGTTCTGAACATAGCTTTGCTATGTTTTCTGGTTCCTCTAAAACTTGTAATTGATCCTAAATTAACCATTTAAAATAATTAAATAATTTCATTAAATATTAATATTCAATTACTAATAACTAATTAAATTATTACATTATTACAATAGTAAGTATTACTTAATATATTATTTTTAATTAACATAACAATTCAAATATAACTTTTAATATAATTAATGGACTTTATTTTTGATAACAATCACTTTAACAAAAATAACAGAAAAGATTCCGAATTAATAATAGATACAGACATACTTGATAAATCATCAAATATTATGAATGTTGATTATGAATTACAATTACTTCGTAAGAAAAATGACATTTTAGAAAATAAAATAGAAAAACTACTTGTTGATAATTCTGAATACAAAAAAATAAATAAAAATCTAAGCACTCATATAAATCTTCTTATAAATGATATTGATATAATTAAAAATGTTAAATCTGATTTAAATAATGACTCTGATTATTGTAATAATCATTCGTCTGCTTCAGAAGACTCGTTGAAAGAATTTTTCTTTTTACTTGTTATATGTGAAAAAATGAAGTATGTTAACATCGATACTATATGGATGATCGAACCAAATACTTTATATAAAGAAGTTACTTCAAGTGATATTCCTTTTTACGAATGGCCAATATTCTTGTCTAAGCGACTTGATAGTGAATACAATGCTTTTCTTAAGAATAAAACCGGAATGAGATTAAATAGTTACAGTAGTTATAGTAATAGCAATAGCAATACTAACACTACTCATAACAATTCTTTAATTGGAAAAATGAAAGATTTATGGTTTGACGCCAGTTTAAACTTTTATAATAAATTCAAAGTAATCAAGGAAGGAATTACATCTGTTGATAAACAGAATTTAGTTAATACTGTTGAGAAAGAAAATATAAATAAAAAAATAAACATAGAACAGAATAGTTATAAGATAAGTGAGTCAGTTAGAATTAAACAAGATTTGATAAGAGCAAAGAATAATATTAATCATATTAATATTTTTAATAAATCAGTTACGTCTAGTAACTTGAAAGGAAATGCTTGTTCAAATGAAAATGGAAAGGAAAATGTAAATGAGAAGTTATTGTTTGAGAATAGTAATTATTCAAGTACTTCATAATTAAATAGTAAAGTGGAGTTATAAATACTGATATACTATTAATATGATAAATTGTATGGGAAGTGTAGTGTTGTGAATGAATAATGAATAAATTATAAAGGTCGATATTAGATAACAATTTACTTATTTGTGTAGTTACTTATAGTTATTTAAGAAAAATTATTAGTTTATTGTGTTATTATTTAATATATTAATAATTTTGCTTTAATTGTTTATAAATTGTATTTAAATGTTATGAAACTAAAAAATAATAAATTTATCATAATAAATTGTATTAAAGTTTTATTTATTTGTTTGCTTATTGATGACATAAATAATACTAGATTTGTATTTATCAGATCATATACATAACTAAACTACCGAGAAGAATTTACCCTTTAACTATTGCTTCCGGAGATTCAAGACTCAATGCCATATTAGCTCCTTCATATGTTTTTACTAATTTAGCCTATAGTAATATTAATATATATATTATATTAAAAAGGTTTATTATTACTTTGACAAAGTTAATTAAAGCTGCGTTTGACATTCCTAATGAGTTTTTAAGACTAGTATATGCTTTTGATTTTGATCCTTGAACTTGTTTTAATGAGGCAACATCGGCATCGTTTTGTTTTATCATTGCTTCTGCTACTCCCTCTGCTCTATTCTAATAGTTATTTTATGTATGTTATTAAATATTGTTTATTACAATTGTGACTTCTTTTTGGAAGTTAGCTGATTTAATTCTTGTGTCGACTTCTACGGTAACTTTACTTAATTCTGCATATGCTTTTTGAATATCCTGCCTTTTAACTTCTGAAACTTGAATTGAATCTTCAAACAAATTCGGCAAATCAACTGTTCTCAACTGCAAAAACTGAACATCAGCATAAACAACTTTTCTAAATTGCTTATTAAGAGATTTCATAAAATCATCTTTAATTGGACCTCTATCCATAAAAAATTGATAAGCCGTATATTTAGTTGCCTTTAAAGTAAAATGTATAAATTAGCAAATATAAAAAAACATATAAAATAACATACAATATCTGTCAATACATCAATTGCTACATTTTGGCAAACAATATCATATTCTACTCCATAATCATTAAAAAGTTTATATAAATGTTCTGGTTGTAAACTAAATTACATATAAACAAAATAAACATACACATATTGGAATGACATTTCTAATATAACTTCTAATCCATCAGAAGTTCTTGATTGAATTGATGGTCTATTTGCATTTCTTTCTTTTGAAAACTCAATAGTTAATACATTTTTAGGGAATTTAATAAATGAATGCCCGATTCCTAAAAAATAAAGTCCGTTTGATTTGACTTCTGGATTTACCTAAGAGTAATAGAGAATGGTTAGGATTAGTATAATATTATTATACTGTTTTGCTAATCCAAGAATAGTCTAATCCGAATTCAGTTGCTTCTAACGATGAGAATCCTAGAATTGCTAAGACTACCCCTGTTATACAAGACAAAGCACAAATACCTAATAATTGGAGTTAATGTTATTGTTAATGTTGTTTATTTTATTGTTTATTTTGTTATGAATTACTATATTACATATTAAAAGTCCTTTCATTACATCGGAAGATAATACATCATCCATTAAACTTCGATTATATTATAAAACTACACTTCAATTTTATTAATAATAATTTATATAATATTTAACAATATTGAATACTGAAATATTATATTATAATTTAATTTAAATTATAAATATAGTTAACTGTAAATATTAATATTTCAAAGATGCTTTAGATCTTCATCCCATGATCAAATTACCAATAATTCAGAAGAAAGTGAAAATACCCTAACTATACCAATTAATATAATTAAATAACAATTTTAAATAATACATATAATAAATTATTTAAAATTGTATACATTCATAAGAATTATTCAAAATCTCTAACATTAAATTAATTAATTCCACTTAAGCATATTTAAAATTAAATACATTAATTAATTATTTAAAATGCTTAACACTGCTACTGCTTATCTTGCTATGCTAGAAGAAGACGATGATATTAAATCAATCGCTTTAGATAGAATTGAACGCCTAGTTGATGGTTACTGGGCTGAAATTTCAGACTACATTACCGATTTAGAAAGTCTATATACATCAAATAGTAAAGTCAACAAAGATCTCGTTGCCTTAATTCTTTCAAAATTATATTACAATTTAGAAGACTACGACTCCGCAATTGACTGGGCTCTTAAAGCTGACACTAAATTTAATATTTCAGACAGAAGTTTATATGTAACAACAATTCTAAGGAAAATCATAGACAAATACATATTTGCTAGAAAGAATAATTACTTTAACAAAAGTAGTCCTATTACAATTGACCAAAAAGTCGAAAAAGTTGTTAACGAAATATTTAATAAATGTATCTCATTAGGAGAGTATAACCAGGCTATTGGACTAAGTATTGAGTCTTATGATACAACTAGAGTAAGATTTATAATTAATAAATTAATACTTACTTACATATACTTACTTACTTTACAATTTAGTTAACAAGCGTAATTGAAAAGAGCGGAAACGTTGTCAGAATGCTCAAATACACATATGAAATCTCACAAGAGCTTGTCTTTAACAACGAATACAGAAATGACATATTACAAGTCATATTATTAATCTTTGCTAAATCAGCCTCAACTGAATACTTGGACATAACCCTATGTCAATTTCTTTTAAACAACTCAGGGGCTCTTGGCAGCACTTTAATTCACATCCTTAAAAACGAAGTAAATTAAACTAAACAACTAAACAATTAAACAATTAAATTAAACTAAACAACTAAATTAACGAATTTATAGGTTGATCCCAGTATCGCTTATCAAATTGGTTTCGATATCTATGATAGTCAAAATCCCAACTACTTAAAGGAGATTGCAATAGTTGTAAACAGATTAGGAGACGATAAAGAACTTAATATTGATCCAATCAAACTTAAAACATTAAAAGATATCCTACAAGGAAATGTCCAAACTAAAGTTGAGGATTTAGTTTTAAAACACTTAAATAAGTCAGACACAAATATTATGAAAAACTTAATGAAATCCGTTGATAAAAGTGGAGCTGTATGTCATCTAGGAGTTATTATTGCTAATAGTTTTATGAATTCACATACTAGAAATGATAAATTCTTAAAGGAAAATTTAGAATGGGTTTCTAAAGCAACAAACTGGGCTAGATTTACTGCTACTGCTTCTCTTGGAGCTATTCACATGGGTAATAAATCTAAAGGGTATGATGTTATAAAACCTTATATGCCAGGTGGAGAGGGAGTTCCAAGTATCTACACACAAGCAGGATCATACTACGGATTAGGTTTAATATTCCAAGGCTCCAACGACGAAGTAATTCTAGGAGTATTAGTCGATGCTTTGAATGCTCCAACTTCAACAAGAGACATTATGCAACACGGAATTTATTTAGGAATTGGTCTCGTCGCAATGGGAACTCACAATCCAAGTAAATTAACTTAAATTAACTAATATTTACTTAAATTAACTTATATTAACTTACATTAGATCTATATGAAAAACTAAGAGACGGAATGTACACTGATGATGCTATCTCAGGAGAAGCAGCCGCCTTATCAATCGGTTTAATCATGATTGGAGCAGGAGCTAAAGACTCACAAGCTATCGAAGACTTAGTTACATACGCTCATGATACTCATCACGAAAAGATCGTTAGAGCAATCGCAATGGCTTTAGCAATGATCGTATACGGAACCGAAGAAAATGCTGATTCCCTTATTGAACAACTTTCCAGAGAGAAAGACCCTATTCTAAGATACGGTGCTATGTATTGTATTGGTATGGCTTATGCTGGAACAGCCAACAATGATGCTTTTAGAAAACTAATTAAATTCTCTGTAAGTGATGGTTCTGATGATGTTAGAAGAGCTGCTTTGATTAATATCGGTTTCTTACATATTAAAAACCCAGAGATTTTATTAGACAACCTTAAAGTATTATCTTTATTATCTGAAAGTTACAATCCTCAAGTCAGGTAAGCATTAAATAAATTTAATATATTTATAATTATTAAAGATATGGAGCTGCTATGGCCTTAGGTATTTCATGTGCTGGAAGTGGATTATCATCTGCTTATAAAATCCTTGAACCTTTATTTAATGATTCAAACTATCTTGTCAGACAAGGTTCAATGATGGCTGCAGGAATGATTTATAGTCATGTTAATGCAACTTTAGAACCTAAAGTAACTGCACTGAATGAAGAGTTAAACAAAAATATTAACGATAAAGATGAGCATTCTTTAGTAAGATTTGGAGCAATACTATCTCAAGGTTTACTCGAGCTAGGAGGAAGAAATTGTGTTTTAAGCCTTGTTTCTCAGTAATTATCCTTTACTATATAATTAAATTATTATTAATTACATATATTAACTTTTAACTTATACTTAATTAAATTTTTTAAAGAAATGGAAGCAATAGATGTGGTGCTATAATCGGAACAGCAATATTCACTCAATATTATTATTGGTTCCCTTTTACTCATTTTATTAACTTAGCTGTTACTCCTTGTTTAATGGTTGGAGTCGATTCTACAATGAAAGTAGTCCGTAACTTTAATGTCAAAAGCAAAGCTAAACCCTCAATCTACTCTTATCCAAAAGAGGTTCAACTCAAAGAGAAAATCCAAGCTAAAAAGACTGAAGCTGTAGTACTCTCTACATTATCAAGAGTAAAAGCAAAAACAAGCAGAAAAATGGATATTGTTCCAGCTGAAACTAAAAAAGAAGAAGTAAAAGAAGAAGAAAAGCCAAAGGAAAAAGAACCTGAAGAACCAACTGAAGAGATCTTACAAAATCCTTGTAGAATTATCCCACGACAATATAATGTCATTGAACAAATTCCAGGACAAAGCTTTGTTTCTGTAGTTAACAGAAGACATAATGGATTTGTAATGTTAAGACAGGTAGTAGCTAATTGTGAAACTAAATATTTAGAAGATGAATTGAGTGATATTCAAATAAGTAAATATAATTTTATATTCAATTTAACTAATTTTATATTATTTTTTATAGAACCTTCCGATGTACCCTTAGTCACCGAAGGAAAAAATGAGTATTCTCCATTACCAAAGGACGATGTTGAAATGCCCGAAGAATTTAGCGTAGATGATCTTAAAAAGAAATAGATAAATATGATTATTCTATCTAAAGAAAGTATGATATGACATGATAATTCTTAAATCACTTTTAATAAATTAAACTTATTAATTAAAATAACAATAAAATTGAATTGTGAATATTTATTATTTAATAAATTTAATAATTTATGAATTATAATTAATTATATTTTCTAAGCATGGCAACAGATATAACAAATTCCAACCAAAATAACCCAAACAATAACAACGAAAATCAACACCTCGACCAGGAAAATGTGCAAGAAAATGAACAACAAACATCATTTTTTATGAAAATGTTTTATTTCTTTTGTATCTACACAGTTTTGAATATCATAATCACAAATGTAATTCCAAAGGCTCCTAATCCAAACGGAGTAAAAAACGCAATCAAGTTAAACTCAACTTTTAACATAAATTTCTATATTTCGAATAAAGGAAACTTAATAAGAAATGATTTAAAAAATCTTAAACCTGATGCTGTTATAGAAGATGTTATTTATAATATAAATGGAGAGGTAGACACTAATACAACAGATATTACTATAAATTATAAATCAAATTCTAAGAGTTTAGGTATATCGTCGAAGTTTCCAGAAAAAGGAGAGACTAAATTATTCTTATATTCAGAAATTAATTTTAATGATCATTCACTTATGAAAGATTTGAAGTCATCCTTTACTAATGAAATTTATGTGGATAAATTAACCCTTCTAAAATTCTCTCCCAACTTAAAAAGCAGTATTAAAATCGGAAAAAGTATGGATTCAGACACTCTAAACGTAGAAGAATTCACCTCATCTACTCCCAATTCATCAAGCACAAACAATACAAATGTAACTGATACGAAAGAAATCCCAGATCTATACTACTACCCAGAAATAACACTATACTTAAACTCATACGAAAGTGATCAAGACTTATCAGCATTTGAAGAATTACGAGTAATGCAAATACCTTACAAAGTTCACTTTAAAAATAATATATTCGCTCCAAACTCATATTTAAATACTTTTTGGTGCATGTTAGCGGATATGAAGCCAGTCCTCGACGGAGACAACGAGTTTAAAATAAACGTTTCGTTCAGATATATATCCAATTTTAAATACAAATACATGAGGGGATTAGAAATTAACTCCCAAATGATGGAGAAAAATTTCGCTATCCCAGCAAGTAAAGATATGATGGTGGAGTTACTTAAAAATAACTCAGCAGCTTACTTAGCGATAATGTTCGGAGTCAATATCGCCCATACAATCTTTTCAATTCTTGGATTCGCAAGCGAGATTAACTACTATAAAAATCTAAAAAAATTAGATGGAGTATACACAAAAGAAATGTTTTTTAGACTATTTCAGCTATTAGTTGCTTTAATATATATTTCAACTGAGGAGTCTCACTTTATCGTAAAAATCGAGCTGTTTATTGCTGCCTTTATCGAGGTATGGAAATTAAAGAAGATCTTTAGTTTCGAGTTTACTACTTCACCTCCGTTTATTAATATTGGCTACAAACTAGAATTTAGAATAGAGAAATCAAAGGAGTATGAAACCGATGCTATTAGTATTATGTTTAAGTTTTTATTTTGTCCTCTTGCTATAATCTACTTAGTATACAGAATCTATTACTACTCTAACAATGTTACTATATTCAAGTTTATCTTAGGATATATTTTCTTCTTGATGAACATATTCGGGTTTATCCTAATGACTCCACAAATCTATTTGAATTATAAATTAAAGTCAGTTGAACATATGCCATTTAAGGCTCTTATTTTCAAATTTTTAAACACGATTATGGATGATCTATATGCTTTTGCTGTTAAAACCCCAACTTTGTATAGAATATTTGTTTTTAAAGATGATGTTATCTTCTGTATATTTATTTATCAGATTATTGCATATAGAAATAATACAAGAACTAATACAAACCAGGAAGAAGATAATTTAAAATATAAAAGTAAGTCAGGAAAGTTTGCAAATTCTGATAAAGATAGTCAATTTAAAAGTGTTTTTATTGACTTAATAGATAACTCTTTATGTAATTTTGAATTGGATAATAAGAAATATATTAATGCTTGTGAAACAGCTTTTATTGTTTCTTCAGTAAGTTTGAAATATGAGTATTCTAGCAGAAGTCTTGATGAACTTGATTTTAATACAGAAGAGTTTAAGAAACTAAGTGGAAATAATATGAATGATGTTACATTTACTTTTAATAAGGATAAATATGAATTAATAAATGAAATAGAAAAGAATAGTTTCTGGGAATTCGGAGTAAGTAATAATGCAAAAAGATGCTTAATTATCAAATTTGAAGATTTGTATGTATTTTGTAGTTATAGTACCGATATAAAAATGGATATAATAGAAAATGACAAGATCCTTACTGGTCCAAATTTCCAAAATACTAATGATCTTAAAAAACAGCTGTTAATAATACGAGATAAGATATGTGCTAATTATAAAAATGATAATAGATTAGACAGCAAAAAGAAAGATTAAATGATCATAAAGAAAGATTGATTGAAGAATTAATATAATCAGAGTTATAAAACTAAAAAACAAAATAACTAATGTAATTAATATTAATTAATTATAATTAAGCATATACATAATTGTATTAATAATATGGAAGGAATTTATATTACTTTTTTTACATAATCAAACTTTAATTACAATATTAATATTAATTTTATAATAATTAAACTGAACTAAATTCTTGTGACCATTTATCATATTCTTTCAAATCTTCTTTACCCACAGACTTCGAAATATTCTTCATTGCGTCGTTGAAATCGTCCATAGTAATAGGTGCAATTAAATCATTTTTAAAATCAGGATTTTCACATAGCTTTTCTATATCTGAACCTGTATTCATAAGTCTTCTTCTCATTTGCATCATTGAGGCTTCACGACAGACCTAAGATATATTAATTAATAAATAATTTCTAGTAGTCTATTATTTACATTGTTTATATCAGCACCACTGTAACCTTCACTCTTATCAACTAATATTTTCATATCAACATCGTCTGCAACTTGAACAGTCTTTAGATTAATTTTAAAGCATTCAAGTCTTCCTTTTTCATTTGGAAGTGGAATATACACTCTTTTTTCTAATCGTCTTCTGAGGGCATCGTCTAGATCCCATGGTCTATTCGTGGCTGCGAGTACCATAACTAATTTTCTCTTTTCTGTTCCTTCTTCATCAGCAGATGCGGAAGAGGTACTGCCGACTCCATCCATTTGGACTAACATTTCCGATTTGACTCTATAATTGTTAATTTAAAGTTAATTAATTGAATTTTAAATAAAGTTAATTAAAGTTATTTTAAGTAATTTTTACCTTCTTGATGACTCACACTCGCCGTCTCCTCTTTTTGATCCAATTGCATCAACTTCATCAATAAAAACTGTAGTAGGTGAGTAAAATCTAGCCATTTCAAACACAATCTAATAATAAATATTAATAAAGCTTAATTTAATGCTTACTCTAACTAACTTTTCAGACTCTCCTCTCCACTTTGACGCAAAAGATGACGAATGTAAATTGAAGAATGTTGTTTTACCTTTTGTTGCCAATGCCTTTGCTAACATAGTTTTTCCTGTCCCAGGAGGTCCGTAAAGTAGTACTCCTTTCCAAGGTCTTCTTATACCTTTAAAATAATCCGGCATTAGTAATGGGAATAAAACAGCTTCTTTAAGAATATTTTTAGCACTCTCTAGTTCAGCAATATCATCAAAAGAAACACAAGGATTTGTGTCGACAACTTCTTTTTCAAGCATTTCAACTAATTCAGAATCAGGGCCTATTCCGTTAGGAGGATATATAGACATTAAGAAAGCACTTTTAGTTGGTTCCTTTTTATCTCCGTCTTTTACAGGTTTACCTTTGTTGTCGATTTTGGCGTAAGGATTTTTGTTATCAATTCTTTAAATTAAATATAAGTATAAGTATAGGTATATAAATATTTTATTATAATTATATTGTTTTTACTTTGACTGAATTTCTTTTTTTGGAGGAACAACTTTGTTGTTATTAGTTACTGGAACATTTCTTCCATTTTTCATTACGTTGTTGTTATTATTGTTATTGTTATTGTTTTTGTTTGCATCATATTTACTAATTATTTCTATATTAAAAAGTATGGTTAATTTTGTTATTTATTACTTTTCTCAGGTGGATCCCAAACCATTGGATCTTTTTTAACTTCTTCGTTTCTACCTCTTTCATAGGGATTTTCTAATTTTAATTTGAATATAGTTTATATTATTTCTATTATTTATATTACTTTTTTCGGGGGGATCCCACACCATTGGATCTTTCTTTTCGATATCTTTTTTCTTTTTATTCTCAACTACGAAGTTATTATCCATTCCATCATTCATGTTGACATTATCTTCGAATCCCATAAAATCAATATTTTGCTTTTTACTTATGTTCTTTTTAACAGCATGATGAGGAAGATGTTTATTATTATTCTTCGAAGGATTTTCAAATTTGTTAATGAAATCACTATTCTAAAATAGGTTTTAATATATTTTAATTTAAGTTAAATTATTAATAAATAATAATTACGAAATCATCATTTTTTCCAACTTCATCAAATGGGTCATCTTTCATGTATTGATTTTGAAATGGAATTTTTCCACCGAAGTGTTCAATATTAGGCATTTTTTTAGGTTTGTCGACTACATAATTTACTTCTCCACCCATTCCTTTCATATTATTTCCTCCATAATTCACCAATTCCGGTTCCTTCATTTTCTTATCCGAATCAAACGACTATAAATATATTATTAATTAACAAAACATACTAAAATTTATACCTTAAATGTATTTCCAACTTTTACAATCTCTGAAACACCGCTAATTTCAGATTTAATTTGAGCTTCTAAATATCTCCATTTTTCTTTTAAAAAGTCATCATTAATTTGTTTGCTTCGTGATTGAATTAACGTTAAACCAATTTTAAAATTAGAAAGAGATTCGTTATATACCCCGAGAACTGCCTGCTCTCTGGCGAGCTGCACAACTTTTCCTAAATCATTAACTGTATAATTTTGTGTTTGTGTTGACATTATAATTAATTATTAAAGTATTAAGTAATAATAATTATGCATTAACTCTAAATTAAATATTTATTATACATATTTAATTCAAACCGGTATGTTTTGTTAAATTCCAACTAAATTAATTATTTATCATTAATAAGTACATACGTATTTAATGGAAATTAACAATAATATAAACAACCATTTAAAAGAACATAACAAAGATGACAATGTTAACAAAGATGATATTCAAGTTGAAGAACTTAAAATTGATTTATTTAAAAAACCAGATGAAAGTAAAGAAATTAAACACGGAGAGATAGTTACAGAACAAGTTCCTGAAGAGTATTATTTAGATGATCTTAATGATGAAGAAAATACAGAAAATGATATGAATAAAAAGAAGGACAGTAAAGATAATAAAGATAATAAAGAAAAAGACATTAAGATAGATGAAAGTACTAAGGAAAAAATAGAAATAACAGATACAGATAAAAAATATCATATTACAGATAAAGAAATTAAAGAAAATATTAGTAAAATTACAAACGATAAAGACAATACAGACAATAAGGACATTACTGATAAAGAAGAAGGAGACTTAGATAAATCAGATCTATCAATTGAGTATGTAAACTACGAAGACGATAAAAAATATTTCGACGAAGGTCAAGATGACGAAGAGGAAAAACCTAACGAAGGAGAAGAAGACGAAAATAGTGAAGAGAACAAAGAAGAAATGTTATTAAAGCAAAAAGAAAGAGAAAAGGATATTAAACGAGAGTTTGATTTTAAAGCAGATGGTAATTATATAAGATATTTATATTACATATACATATTTAGTTTACTTAATTTTATATAATTTATAGGTGAAATATATTGTATCGCCTTACATGAAAGTAAAGGAATTGTAGCTATAGGTGACGGAGAAGACTTTATCACCTTTTATGATATCGTTAAGAAAGAAGTAATAAAAAAGGAAAAGTTAAACAAAGATAGTGTAGTAAAAGTTAAACTTTCAAATGATAATAAATACTTAGCCGCTGCATCATTAGATGGGACAGTGTCCATTTTTGAATTTGATAATTTTAAACTAATAAATACTTTGGAAGGTTCATATAGTGATATTTTAGTAAGTTTATTATATATACTTTTCTATATTAACATTTATTAACTAATAACGTATAGTGGCTTGAATGGCATCCAAAAGGTCACGTATGCGCATTTGGATGTGCAGATGGCTCTGTCTGGGTCTATAATGTCCTTAATACTGAAGTAAAAATGTCCTTTTTCGGTCATACAGAATCTGTAAGCGCTGGCAAATTTTCACCTGATGGAAAGTATTTAGTAACTGGTTCCGAAGATGCTTCATTAAAAATATGGGATTTAAAAAATCAACAAAACTTACATACACTTAAAGGGAAAAAGTTCCATCAATCCGGTTTAACTACATTACAAGTGTGCCAGAGTAGAAATTTAATTGCTTCGGCATCTGATAAGAATGAAGTTTGTCTGACTAATATCATAAACGCAAATGTAAAATAATGAAAAATAATGTTTATTATAATTTATTTATTATTTAGCCTTTGTTTAGTTTTATTGCAGGAGATGAAAAGCACTCTATTGAAGATATTGAATTTTGCAATGATGATAAATACATAATATTCGGTGGAACCGATAAACAAATACAAATCTTTGATTTATCAAGTTTACAAATAAGAGTCAAGCTTCCTATTGGAGTAAGAAATAGTATTTAATATACTAAACTTATTTACTCATTAACTTTCTTATTAACTTACTTATTATCTTATTTTTACTAGGAAAATATATCTAAAATAGTCGTTAGCAAAATTAAAAGTTATATTGCATATATTTCTGGCTCAGAAGGAAATTTCTACGTTATAGATGTAAGAGGGAATGCAGAAATCATATCGAAAGACAGACTTAACTCTGATGTTATAACTGACTTCAACCTTACAAAAGAAGAAAATTATGTAGTAACATGTTCAATGGATAAGACTATAAATATGATGAAGATAATGAAAATATAATTAAATCATTTACTAAATATATAAAAGAAATAAAAAATTATATACAAGATATTAAACAGCTTATATAAAAATATAAATAACTATATAGTAATTTATATAAATTAATTATAGTTTTTTATCTCTTAATTTTTCTAATTCATCTTTATGTTTATAAAGATAATTAAGACTTGCACTTGTTTTTTCTCTTGTTTTATTTAACATATTCTCAGTGTAAGTTATATTTGTAATACAGTTTTTAAATTTTGTTTTTTCTTCTTCTACTAATGTTGTTGTAAAATCATTAAGAGAAACGTCAACACAATTATTAAATAATTCTGTTGAATATATTAATCGTAGAAATCCTGCCCATCCTCCTAGCATTCCTTTCTTTTGTTCAGGAGATAAATTATCTAATACATCATTTGAGGGTTTGTTTCGTTTTTCTCTTCTTTCTGATTTTGGTGAGTTGTTGACTTTATCCATTTATATGTTAATTTGTTAATTAAACATTAATATTTATATTAAAATGTATAATTGTATTATATAAATGTATTATAAAACTATAATATCAAATTGTATTATAAAAATATATTATCAAATTGTATTCTTAATTTTTCTCAATAATTTTATGAATTGAATCATTATTAAAATTTATTCAATAAAATTAATAATCCAATTATTTATTAAAATTAATATAATTTTAGTAGTTTATCTTCTTATGAAAGGAGGACAAAGTGGAATAAAGAAAATCAAAAATTATCGCCTAGTCCGCGAGGCAGGCCGAGGCGCAAACGGCGTAATCTACGAAAGCATCGACGAGAACACTCAAAAACAATACGCAATAAAGGCAATACCAGCTGATAAAATTTCCGAAAAGCAAATACTAGAGTCGTTCAAAAACGAACTTAGAGCATTACACAAAATTGATCATGAAAACATAATAAAACTATACGGTGTTGAAAAAACAGCAAATAATATTTATTTAATTCTTGAATATGCTAACGGTGGTAACCTCCAACAATACTTAAATTATTACTTAAAGAAGAATAAAAATCAATTACCTGTACCTGTTGTTCAGTTTTTTATTAGAAATATAATCAAAGGGCTAGAGTATATGCATCAAAATAATATTATCCATCGAGATTTGAAACTTGATAATATATTACTTAATTTTAAAAATGTGGAAAAAGTAGATTATGATACAATAAATATATTTGATGCGTCGGTGTTAGTTGCAGATTTAGGTTATGCGAAGATACTAAAAAATTCTTATGATGAAACGCAGTCTATATGTGGGACTCCAATCATAATGGCTCCTGACATGATAAACTTACGCTACAATCCTGAAGTCAGATCTAACGACTTAACTTACAATTATAAAGTCGACCTATGGTCACTCGGGGCAATTACCTATCAATTACTCTTTGGCTTTCCACCATTTCTTGCTAGGAATATTAACGAATTATTTAAAGAAATAATAAAAGGAAAGTATAGTATAAGCAAAAATGTAAAGATATCAATCGAAACTGTAACATTTATTAATGGATTGCTTCAATATTACCCTGATAAACGATTTGAATGGCACTCTTTAAATTCTCATCCTTTTATATTAAACTCAGTAGAAAGCTTCCATATGTTGGAGTTAGATCAAATAGATGGTGATAAGCTAAAAGAGAAAATTGAAATAGACTCTAAGAATTCTGATAACTTATTATGGGTGATGTTTAAACCAAAGAAGAAGAATGTAAATTTAGATAGTATAAGTTTGGACAATTTGGCTAATAATAGTACTAGCACTGGTATTAATAATAAAGAGGACAAAAATAATATTAAGACAATTAATAATATAAATGCTAATCTTGAAGTTAACGAAACAATGGTTGAACGAAATTTTGATACAAATAGCTCGATCAAACCAAAAAATGGGCAAAATTCAAAAACAGATAACGCTAATACCAATACCAATACTAATTCTTCAAATTCAAATAACCCTATCAAACCACATGACGAAGAAGCTAAAAATGGTACTAACAACACTGAAGAGGAAGAAAAAACTCTAACTGATAATAATAAAATAATAATAGAAGAAGTTGATTTCAATTGCATTAGTATATATAATTTATATAATAAATTAATAGAAAAATTAGGAAACGAAGAAGAAAATAAGAAAGAAAATATTAAGAAAGATTCATTAAATCTTGATTTTCGTAAATTATTTATTTAATATTATAGTTGATGACTGGGAACTTATTTCAACAAAATCTATTATTATGGAAGATGGTACAATAGATGAAGAATTTACTCTTACAACTTTTGAAGACTTTAAAATTGTTGATGATTGGATGCTAAATAATTAATTATATATAATATAATATAAAAATATTAAATTAAGGTTATATAATTAGTTAGTAGATTGTATTAATTTATACGTAATTCAAATTCTAATATAAGTTGTATTATTAGTATTATTAAAAAGAAATACTAAAAAAATAAGAGTAAGATAAATGTTGTGGGGATTGGGGATTGGGGATTGGGGATTGGGCCCAATCCCCAATCCCCAATCCCCAATCCCCAAACTATGTA
>Ga0100378_1002468_pt1 | contig 18415 bp, 27 predicted proteins | sample CryGeymeta201502_FD_81535 | JGI IMG/M metagenome (GOLD analysis project Ga0100378, IMG submission 81535) | Groundwater microbial communities from Crystal Geyser aquifers in Utah, USA - Crystal Geyser metaG 2015-02 | ecosystem: Environmental > Aquatic > Deep subsurface > Groundwater | place: USA...
GGATTGGGGATTGGGGATTGGGGATTGGGCAATCCCCAATCCCCAATCCCCAATCCCCAGTTTATAATATATTAAACAAAACTCAAATTAATAAGTAAATAAATAAAATATTATTTAAATAAATTATATTATTAATATTATATAATCAAATCTAGTTTTATAATTAAATTAACATATTTTAACGTGAAGTCTTTTTAATACTTTTTAACTCTTCCATCTCAGTAATTAACTCTTGAAAATCTTTTTTAATTTCTAATAGTTCTCCATTCTTAATTTGAATTGTTCTTTGATAATCTTTTCTTTCTAAATCAAATTTTTTATTTAGAGATTCTAACTCTTTACTTAGTTGCTGAGAATTTGCATTAATGCATAAAATTTTGTAATGTTCTTCTCTATCTTTGTTTTTCTGTTCTATTTCTTCAATTTTATTTGCAATCAAGTACATATCTGAATTTTTTCCTGTTAATCCTAGTTTAGGTTGTTCAACTTTCTTAACTTCAGTTTTTTCATTTTCTGTTTTTTCAAGGAGTTCACTATAATTTTTCTTATATTTCTTTAGCTTTTCTTTTAATTTTGAGTTTTCAGCAAATATAACTTTATCTTTAATATTTAATTGTTCATATTTAGTTTTTAATTCTACGTTTTCTTTTGTAATATCATCGATTTTTTTCTCAGTTGATTTATTAGTAACACCATTTTCAAAAAGTAACTGCATCTTCTTTATTTTTTCATCATAGTCATTTATTTTCTTATCAAAATTCTTCAAGTTTGTTTTGTTTTGATCTTCTAATTGAGAAATTTTATCTTTTAATTTGGCCATATTCTTTTGTTCTTCTTCATGTACATAATTATTTCCAATACTTTTATTAATATTATTATTAGAAAGAAGTTCATTTATAACTTTTTGACTTGATTGTTTTTCTTGCTCAATAAAACTTATTTTATTAAGTAATTTTTCTTTTTCTTTCAATACTGATTCAACTAACTCATGCTTATCTCTTAATACTTTTTCAAATTTAACTTCATTAGTTAAGTTAATATTTTCTAGTTCTTTTACTTTATTTTCATTTAATATTATTTTAGTTTCAAGTTCTTTAAGATAAGTAGGATCTGATTGAACATAGAAGGAGGTTGGATTATTTGAACGGAGGCTATTGAGCAAGTCGTGGTAATGAATTCTGTTATCAGAACTTCTTTTGTAATTATTGAAGATTTCAGTTATTTCATACTTAGTTAAAGGTATTTTGATGTTTGTAATAGCCTAAATAAATTAAAGTAAAGGTTTTACTTTAATAAATGGATCTAGTTCAATTTCTCCAACTTTATTTACATCTCTTGAAATAAATTCATTCTCTAAACTCTGTAATGATATATTGTTGGTATTCATAAATTTTTCTAATAGTTTAATTTTCTTCTCAGCGTCTTCTTTTAGGTTATTCTTTTCATTATTCCAATTATATTTTGGATTTTTATTTAATGAAGCATTAATATTTTTTAATGTTTTAATTTCATTGTTTAATCTTTCTATTTCTTTTTCATAGCTTCTTATTAAACTTTCTTGAATTTGATATTCCTAAATTATCATAAAAAATAAAATTTACCTTATCAACATACATCATATTGTAAAGTCTTAAACTTTGTTCAGCTTTATCCAATTCCATATTTTGTTGCATATTTTGAGTATTTTGTAAGTTTTGAGTTCCGCTAAAAGTTGTATACTTATTCTTGTCTTTTTCCTTTTCTTTAAAAGTGCTTTCAAAATTATCGGCTCCTCCGAATTTATTTGTACTTGCCATATTATTGTTATCAGCAAATTTTCCAGTTTTTATCATACTATCAAGATTTTTATCTTCTCCCATCTTTTCTTCAAGTTTTCTTACCCTTTTTTCATAATTAATATTATCTTGGGATACTCTCTCTAACTTATCTAGAAGTTCATTATTCTTCTCATGTAAGATAAAATTTTCCTGATGAAGTTCTTTTACTTTTTCATTGGTTTCAATACTACTAAGTTTATTGCTTTTCAAAACTACATTTTCCTTTTCATATAATTCACATTTTTCATTATAATAATTAAGATCATTTGTTTTTTCTCTTAATTCAACTTTTATATTTTCACTAATATTATATTTAATTAATAAAACTTACATTTCAATTTCATAGTTTCTTTTCAATTCAGCCACTCTTCTTGCTTCACCTTTACTTTCTCTTTGAACTATCCTATCTTCAACAAGTTTTATTCTCATTTCATAGTCTTCCTTTACACTTTTATGGTCATTTTCTAATTCTTGTACTTTTCTATCATAATCCCAGTTTTCTTTTCTTAATTCATTATTTTCAACTAAATTTTTTAATAGATTATTTACTTTCAATAACTTTTGATTTCCTAATTTTATCTTCTAATTCAGAAATAATCTCTTTATGACGATTTAGTTGTGCTTCTAAATAGTCTTTTCGTTTTCTTTCTTCATTTAAAGCATTTTCAAGTTTGAGTTCTTTAATGTCTTTTTTACTCATCTAAGTATTAAAAAGTATTAATTATTAAGTTTGAATATTTACCCCAACTCCATATATGCAGAAATCATTAGTTTTTCTTTCGTGAAGTCTTACAAAAACAGGAAGAGATGGAGTAAATTCTCCATTATTAACAAAGTAATTTTCTTTCTGATTTATTAATTCTTGCTTTTTATTCATTTCATCTTTTACTTGACTTAATCCAGTAGCATTTTCACCAGCATAGTTAGCATTATATTTTGAATTCAAAAAATTATTATGAAATTGAGACATATTATTATTTTCAATATTAATATTTCCCGTAACTGGTTGAAAAGGTTTATTAGCAGGAATTAATTCACTTTGTGATTTGGTTGGTTTACTTAAAGTTGGTTCTTTTGCTTCAGTGGGTTTAGAGAAAATATTTTTTAATGTATTAGTTTTATTTCCAGTTAGGTTTTCTGAATAAGTATTCTTTAATTCTAATTTTTCATTGATGATACTCTTATTTTCTTCTTTGATTGGTTCACTTTTAGTATTACTTTTAGCCGGGGAGCTTTTAAGTTTTTCAATAGTTTCGATTTTTTCTACTTTGGCTGTAGATTTTTTCTCTTCAGTTGTAACCTTATTATTTCTACTAGAGAATTCATCTTCACTACGGATATAACCTTCTTTCTCATAATCTACTTCATCTTCATCATTTGTATTTTGTTTGTTATGCTCAAATGTTATTTTCTTGTCAATAAGCTTTTTGTTTATGTCGTTATCTTAATTAATTTTATTTTAATTAAACAAACATTTTAATATAATTGAAAATATTCTTACTACTATTTAGTATTTTTGATTCATTAGAAACAATTGCGGAGACTTTAGATTCTCCGTTATTTGTCTTTTTAGGTGGAGAATTTAGTATGGAATGAGTTGCTTGAGATTTAGCATCATAATTATAATCAAAATCACCTTCATAATTATCTTCAGTTTCTACTCTATGAGTTTCTTTAGGTTCTTCTTTAGCACTTAAAGTATCAAATTCATTTTTATGGAATTGATCATTATTATAACTTTCATCAACACTAACAGTTTTGTTATTTTCTATTTATTTAATAAACATTATTACCTTTTAGTTTTTTATCATTTTCAAGCTTTTTCATGTATTCTTCCATTTTTTTTGGATTATAGACTTCTTGAACTACATCTACTTTTTTTGGTTCTTCTTTAGCAATTTCTACTTCAACATATTTTATTGAATCGTCAGATTTATTTTCTGGACCTGAATATTTAGACTCATTGTGAGAAAGCTTAGACCGATGTGAACGAATTGACTGATTAGATTTTGAAACATCTATGTTAGATTCAGACTTTTCATATTTTTTGTTATTAGTAGCTTTTTTATCTTCAAATGCTTTTATGTGTTTCTTTTTAAGTGAGGTTAGAGATACTGAATCATCATCTTGATGGTTATTAATATCGTCATCAGATTTATTTTCTTCTTCAAATCCTTTATTATACTTTGAAAAATCATTAGACTCTTCATTATGGTCATTATGGTCAATTAAATTAGGATCCAAGTGTGAGCCCTAATAATAAAAAATATTAAGAATAGTTAAGTACATATTCATCTAAATTATCTTCTTCCTCTTCTTCTTCAAATACATTTTTATTTAATTCATTATCTAGTTCATCTAAAAATTTATCTTTTTTTTCTTTTTTCTTTTCTTCTTGCTTTGGTTCAGGACTGTTTTTTTCATTCTTATTTGTAGATACTTTATTATTAGCTGAACTTGTTGTTGGCTTTTCCTTTTCTTTTTTAATTTTATTTAAATCAATATCAATATTATAGTTATCATTTGCGTAAGCATAATTCGTTCCTGTAGAATAACCTCCACCACCATACATTCCTCCGCCTATTCCAGCCATTCCTCCCATGCCGCTCATTCCTCCCATTCCACTCATTCCTGCCATACCACTCATGCCTCCCATTCCAGCCATACCACTCATACCTCCCATACCACTCATTCCTCCCATACCACTCATTCCTCCTGAGCTCATTCCAATTCCTCCTAAATTTCCATAGCCAGAACTATACTGGCCAACACCTCCTGTTTTTGATTTAGGATCCATAGTATACTTACTTGAGGGATTTGAGTAAGTGTTTCCGAATTTTTGTTGAGGTTGATATTGGGTTTTTGGTTGAGGTTGATAGGTAGGTTTCCCTTTATTATATTGATTACTTGGAATTATGTCATAGTCATTTTCAGAAGTTAATGAGCCATCGTTGTCGTAATACATATGTTGATCTTCACTATAGTCAGAAGTTTGATCGTGTGGATTCTGTTTATTAGCTCCAAATATTTTATCTTTATTCATATAATTGTAAGCCATTTAAATTTTTATTATTTTATTATATATTCTTACTTTCAAATTAATTATTAATTAAGATAATATACAGAAATTAATTGTTATTAAATAATTTATAAATTAAATTTAAATAAAAGTTTGATATTAATTATTAGTATTTTATTGTCTTCAATTTGAATTTTCTATGTTTTTATCTATATGGAGATCTAAGAGGAGATCTAGTATTTGGTGATAAGGTTCTATAACCTGATTTATCTAATCCGCTTAGTGATTGCTCTAAATAATATTTATTCTGATTAATGGTTCCATATATTTTTTCTTTCTTAGCTAAGTGAGCTTTGATCTTCTCATCCTGATCTAGTACATATTCCAATTCATTAGTTAACTAAATTAAATATTGTAATTACTCTTTGATTTTGTTCTGTTAAATTTAACACATGATTTTTAAGTCTGTCTACTTCTGCAAATAATTTACTATTATCCTCCATAAGTCTGTCTATTTTTACATTAGCATTATCAAGATCATAAGCACATCTATTAAGTTGATCTGTTCTACCATTTAAATTTTCATTTAAACGATGAATTTGATTTTGACAATCGGCATTAGTTCTTTGTTCCCCTTGTAGTTTTATATTAATGTTTGAAATTTCTTGTCTATTTCTATCAGCTTGAATTTCTAGATCTTTTATTGAGTTCTATTTTAATTAAATAAAGTAAATTACTTGAAGTATTGAAATATTTCTATTAGAGTCATCTAATTGATTTCTAGTATAGCCTAAATTATCTTCTTTTGCATTTAGTTTTGATACAAGGTTTTTTATTTCATTGTTTAAGTCATCTATTTTTAAGTTTTGTTTGAGTCTTTCATTATCTAAGTTCTTAATTGCATTATCTTGATTAGCACATACTTTATCTAAATGGGCATTGTCATCGATAAGTTTATCAATCTGACCAGTATTTTTAATTTTGACTTGGTTTAATTCATAATTCTATTATATAAGTTATAAATTAAATTAATGCTTATAATTACATTTTTTTCTAAGTTACTCTTTTCTGTTTGTAATCTTGAAATAACATTTGACTGATCTTCATTTTGATTTTTTAAATTAAATATTTCTTGATCTCTATGATCCAATATTTTTTCTAGGCTATTAATATCTGCAAATAATTTTTTATTATGTGAAACTCTATTATGCTTTTAACAATATTAGTTTACTTATCGCTTAGATTCATTTGACATGTTTCAAGTTCACTTCTTAAATTTTCTATTTGTTTAAGGTTTGATTCATTTTTTTGTCTAAAGTCATATTCTAATCTTAGTTTTTCATCGTTTATAATATTAAAGCTATATTAAACATTTAAATTTACTCATTTTGAATATTTCTAAATTTATTATTTAAGTTATTGAAGTTTTTTTCATTTTGTTCCAATTCAAATATTTGGGATTTTAATTGAGAAATTAATATATCTTTTTCTGATCCTTCATATCTTACATCATTTGTCTAATATTAACTTATATTTACTCGACGGTTATTAAAAGGGGATTTTGACATTAAAAATTAATAAAATATTTAATTTAATTTTTATTAATTTTAAATAATTTAAGTTTGAAGTTATTAGCAATTAATAATTTACAATATTTGTTTATTTAATTATTATGAAAGCAATTAAATTAGATGGTTTTCGAAAAGGTTTAAATTATGTTTCAAATCAATCAATTACAAAGCCTAGTCAAAAACAAAATTTCCTTATTAAAGTACATTATGCAAGTATTAATCCTTCCGATCTTGGATTTGTAGCTGGAGTTTATGGAAGACCAAATTACACTAAGAATTTAAAGTTTCCAATTATACCTGGATTTGAAGGGAGTGGAATAATTGTAGATACTTTCGATAATAAAGATAAATTAACTCAATCATTAATTGGCAAAAAGGTTAGTTTTTGCTCTAATTATGAAAAATCTGAGTATTATTACGATGAATTAATAATTAAGTTTCATCGGAAGTTGGTCACAATATACATCAATTACTGATGAAGAATTTATAATATTGGATGATAATATAGATATGGAATATGCTGCAACATTATTCATTAATCCATTAACAGCACTTGGTTTTATGAATATTCTAAAAGTAATATATTTTAATTTAACAATTAAGGATAAAAATTCAAATTCAGTTATTCATACAGCTGGTGCAAGTGCTTTAGGAAGAATATTTACTAGACTATGTGTTAAAAATAATATTAATATTATCAATACAATTAGAAGGTAATTTAACATATTTATATAAAAATTTACTTAATTTCTAAGTGAAAAAAACAAAAAGTTATTAGAAGAATTAGGAAGTAAAATTAATATAGTATCACCATATGAAGGATTAAAAGAAATAGCTCAAGAATATAAACCTAAAATAGCTTTTGAATGTGTTGGAGGAGATATTACATCGAGAATACTAAGTTTTTTAGAAGAAGATGGGGAACTATACCACTATGGAAATTTAAGTTTGAGACCAATTACTAATATCCAAACTTCAGACATATTATTTTTCAATAAAACTATAAAAGGATTTTGGTTATTTAAATATTTAAACGAATTAAACAAAAATGGAAGTAAAACTAATAAGCAAATTGTCGTGGAACACTTTTATAAATTATTAAAAGAAGAACCAAATTTATTTGCATCAAAAATAAATAAAATATTTAAACCAGTAGATTTTCAATTAGCAATAGATACATATAGAACTAATTTAAGTGAAGGAAAAGTCTTACTGGATTTTTCATAGAAATTGTTTAAATATAATAATTAATACAAAATAAAGCTATATTTTTTATTATATATTTATATAATAACAGATAATTAAATTTATACCATTATAATATTAATTATATATAATCCCTTATGAATCTTTAATTACTTCAAGTTATTTCTTTTTTAATATAGGTCTGTTCATTTGAGTAATCATATTTAAGAAACTCATTGTCTTTTTCTTTTTTGGATCAACACTTGAATTTCGTACATTTTTTGGTTTAATTTCGGACTTTCTTCTTGATGGTGTTTTTAAACATAAAATTTCATCATCGTCTTCAATTTTGTTTTTCTTAGAAATTGCTTTAGGTACTTTAAATTTGTCATCATTCATTTTGATATTATTATTATTCGAAACAATTTCAGTATTATTTTTAAACAGTCCAGTATTTTTTTCTTCATCATCTTTTTCTTCGTCTTTTTCATCAAATGTTTGCCCAATAACCGGTTCACATGAAGTAGCTGGTCTCTTTTGATAAAAGTTATTACCGATTATATTCTTTAATCTTTTTTCTCTTTTCTTTGAACTCTCCTCTTTAATAGGTTGAGAAATCATTTCGCTCTTCTTATCTAAATTATATTATTTAAATTTATTATTTACCTTGATTCTTTTCTTTTAAGCCAACACTTAATTGATTTATCAAATCATCATATACAGAAATTCTTTTATTTTCCTTATTTTCTTTATCACCACCTCTAACTTGGCTTGCTCTGTTTCCCTGACTACCCTGACTTGTAGAATGCTTTTGATAAATTAAACTATTTGAAAACATATTTGCTAATCTTCCATTAATTCCTCCTTTCTTTACGTTTTTCATAATTTCTGGTCTAAGAGAACCATTTCCATTAAAAGTAGCTATTGAAATTCTCGAAGGTCTTGAAGTGATTGAGTTTTCTTTGTGTAATTGTAGTATTGGATGAAATGTAAAGTTGGAATTTTGAGAGAAAATATTGCTTTTTAATGCAGAGTTAATATCATCTTCATCTAAATATGAATTTATATTATCTTTTTTGGGGGTTTTAATTTCAGTGTTTCCAAATGTTTTGGGTTTCAATTTAGTAAAAGGATTTGTTTTTAAATTATTACTATAGTTACTATTACTATGGGTAATATTTAAAGGTTTATTTTCTGCATTTGAGGCAGGATTAAAACTTTCACCTAACTTATCTACCTTTTCTGCAATTTCACCTGAAGAATTGGTATTGACAATCTTAACTTCATTTTTATCTAATTGTGAATTACATTCTGTATTAAATTTCTCTTTTAAATTAACTTTTTCTTCATTAACTACATCACATAATTTTGGTATTAATTTATTATTATCAGTAAAATCTTTCATTGTATGGTTTTCTTCTTCAACTTGTGTAAATACTAAATTAATCTCAGATTTCTTAGATGACGATTCAGATTCAAGGACTAACTGTTTAGACATACAGCCTAACTTCGGAGTTTCTGGTATTTCAAAATTACCAATAATTAAAGGAATTGGCTTCATTATATCAATGTTGTCTTTAAGTTCATTTTGACTATTATAAAATATGCTAGTTTTTCTTTCTTTTCTTGGTGCAAAGATAATTTCATTTTTTAAGTTTTCATTGTTATTTTTATCATTGTAATTATTAAAATCATTAAAATTTCTTTTAAATCTTTTTGGAGTTATCAAACTTTTATTTTCCTTATTTTCCTTTTTTAATTCCTCAATTCTTTTTTCTACAACTTTACTTTCTAACTCCATATTATCAAAAATGTCCTTTAAATTATCAATAAAATCTGAAACTCCAGGTAAATTAAGAATAAAGCTGATAAAATTTATAAACATTTCATTGTTTTCTAAATCTAAATTTGAGAATTCTAATTTCACCCTTAAAATATTTAAGTTTTGAGAAAAGTTTTTAATTGCTTTAATGTTATGACAGATATTATCAGAATTATCACATTCAATTGAATTGGAAGAGTTAAACTCATTGATAATTAAATTCTCCTGAAGAAACTTTAAAATTTTAAATTTGAGAAGATTAATCTAGAAAATAAGATAATAAATTATACTGAACCAATAGCGCGAGTTTTAGAACTTCTCTCTTCTTTTACATAATTCTGAATATCATATTCAAAATCTTCAATTACTTTCGAAGAAATATTTCTTATAATATTTAAAATAATTTTTGTATGTTCCTCACTGTTTATTTTTTGAAGTAGCTTATTAAACTTTGGAATAGTAATGAAAAATATGTTCTTAATATATTTTGATTCAAACCTAAATAAAAATTTAAATTTCATTATTAATGTTAATATTAATGTTTACTCTGGGTCGAACAGAGCCAAATCGGGAAAATTGAATAATTTACTTAAGAAATCATTTGCAGAAAGTTGGAATTCCTCTAGTTCGAAATAAGTATTATCCTTATTTTCTTTAGTGTGTATATTGTCAGTCATTGTTTAAATTATTATTTTATTTAAAATCAAATTTAATTAATAAATTTAAAATTATTTTAAAATTATATATGATTACTAATAATATAATATATTTTCTATCAACAATGTAAATAGTAGAAATTTACTAAAATATTATTATTAATGTTAATAATTAAATAATTTATTAATTTCTATAATGCAGAATACTATAAGTATTAATAATCATTTGAGAACTCCATCAGTTAAAGATTTAATGTCAGGGAAGAAAACAGTAAAAAAGCTAACTCCTGATTTCTTCGAGAAGGTTTTAGATCAAGAACTTGAATTAAAACGAAACTTTTCTATAGATAACTTACAAGTTTTAGTAGATCTTTATTCTATGGCTATAGAATACTATTCAAGTATTGAAGATTCGAAATTTAGAGATTACCAAAATAGACTTAATATGTTACTATCTCATCCTAATATATTAAAGAAGATGAATGACTATGCGAAGAGTAACATATAATCAAATAACTTTTATTAATTAATTTAGCTAAGTCAGGTAGTCAAGATGTTAGTGAAAGCTCAAAGTTAAAAGTAAGATTTTAATATATTAAAATTAATAATTAATTAATTTTAGACAGAAAAAAAACAACAAATGAAGAATAAAATAAATTATATTTACCATATGAATAATCTAACAAATAATGAACAAGCTGTGAAAAGTATTATGGATACTATTGATAAAGAAGATAATATTGGAAATATTATTACTCAAGATTTAGTCAACCAAGAAGATAGCTTTAGACAAAAACTAGAGAATAAACGTAATAAGAAAAAAAGTAATAAAGACATTCAAATTAATTCTAACAACAACAATAATATCAATAATAATGAAACTCAAAGTAAATAAAAATTGATAATTTTTAAAGAAAATAAACAATCAAATGAAGTTAATGAAGAAATAGTAATTGGATTAGGTTTGAAAAATGATGACAATTTTTCAAATAAATCTAATTCTGGTAAGATAAAATATTAATATTTAATCATTTAATTATTAATTAATTTTTAAGAAAACGGAGATTTAGATCACGATCAAATGCATGATAATAATGACATTATTGAAAATAACGTTGGAAACAAAGGTCTAAGCAAAGTTAAAGAAATAAAGCTAAGTACTTTAATCGAAGTTGAAAGCCCTCCAACAAGTACCCCTAGAGGAGGAGAATTCGAAGGTAAATCAACAAGTGCTGATAAAAGTAATCAAAGTTTAACTTCTGATAATAAAGGGATAACTATAAGTGATAATGTAAATATTATTTGTAAAAGATTATTAGAACTTAGATCCGAAAGGACTAGGCCCGAAACATAAACAAATTTTTGCTGATATAAAACAAACAATCGATAACTTTATTTCCGAATTTAATTTATACTTTTATGAACATGTATTTCAGAAATTTACTGATCAAATTCAAAAGATAATGGATGATAAATACCAAAAATATATTGAAATATCCAAAAATTATCATTCTCAAATTAAGGAAATGGAATATTTAATAAATAGTAGTGGTAAAATATTATTTCCTTAATCTGTTTAATAATTTATTTAGAAAGTGATGAAGGTCATAAAGAATCTATCAAAATTATACTTGAATCATTAAAAGAAGAACAACAAACTGAATTACAAAGAATTGATGAGCATTATAATAATTTAATTTCTGAAGCTCATGATAATTTTAAAAATGTAGGATTTAAGAATAATCAAGGTATTCAATATTTAGAAGAGAAATTTAAGTTGGATATCTTTAATCTTATAAATAATATTTTACATCCTAAAAAATAAATTAAGAATTAATGTATATATTCATATTTGTTGAATTTATTAAATTTATAATAATAATTTTAAAACGTATTATAATATAAATTTTATTTAATTTTTATTAATTTCAATAATTAAAAATGGATGAAAAGAAAAAAGATGGATGGGTACTTTTATTACAAAAGAAAAGATCAGATACAAAAAAAGAACATAAGCGATTAGAAATAGTAGAATCTCTACTTCCTAAAATGTTACCAAATGAAAAAATGAAATCAAAAGAAGAATTAGATGGTATATTATTTACTCTCAAAAACTATTATGATACTATATCAATAATGCAACAAGAGAAATCAAAAAGCCTTTCAAATCTACGATTTCAATATGATAAATTTTGTTCAGATATTAAGGAAGTTCACGATTATTCAAATATCGATTCAGCAAAAATTCACTCACCGTTTATATGCTCAATTTTAAATAGTAAAAATGTAAAAGAAACTAAAGGAGAGATTCAAGATAAGTAAACAATAATATAAATAATATAGACTTGAAAATTTACATGAAATTAGAGAAAAAGCCTTTCAGAATTATCATAAAGAATTGAATTATTCATATACTTTAAATACTATGATTGAGGATAGTAAAAATAAATTGGTAATAAAATATATACTTTAATAACTTGCTAACCTACTAACTGTAATTTTTATTAGATCAAAACAACTGTTGATATAGAAGCATCAGCTCAGAAAATAAATTTGATTCAAACTACCAAAAGAAATTTAGATGAAAATAAAGAAGTTCATTATGAAAAATCCTTTAACTATAAAGGAGTGTTAAAAAATCTAAAGATCGAAATTAAAAAAATGAACGAAATTTTACTAATCCAAAAGCAAGGAAAGAAAAACATCGATTCAGTAATTGTAGAAAATAGCCTTGAACTTCAAAAAAAGAAACAATTGTTAGAGGAGAAAAATAAAAAACTTGAAACAGATAATAGAAATGAGAAACACAAAACACATAAAGAAATAGGAGAAACAGAAGAAAAAGAATCACTTAAAATAAAAAAGGAACATAGTTGTATAAAAATAATATTAGGTTTGCATGTACTACAAAAGTAATATTAAAATATAAATTTTTATTAGATATTTTATAAACGCAGATATAACGAAAGGATTTGATGAAAATCTTATCCATTCCAAAGATTTTAGAATTTTTAATAGTAATAAGGTTTATGTTTTGGACGATAATTCTGAGAAAATACTAACAAAATATGAAAATAAAGATTTGTTGAATATAATTCCAATTAGTTCAAGAAATAATCTTAATGCAATTACTAATACGATAACTTCAAAAAGTTCAAGAAATTTTAAACTTGAGCTATCAAAAGATAAAGAGAAGGATGAAGTGGTCAAAGTCTTATTAAGCGAATTAAAGGAAAATTACGATGAATTAACAATAGATTATAGTCAAATGTTTGAGTTTTATAAAAAGATTACAAGCCGAATTGACTCATGTAAGTTTAAAATAAAGGAATTGAACATAAAGGTAATTCACTTTTAAATAAATTAATTAGCAAATTAAACTTGAAATTGAAAAAGATAAATACATGAATTATGTAGATTTAATTCTGAATAAAAATCGAAATAATAATCTAAACTTTGTTAATTTATTCGAAACAAATTCAAGATTTGGAAGTTTCATGAAGACTTTTAAACCTTATGTAAGAGACTTTACAAAAGAACTTAATTTAATGATTCACGATAAAACTTTTCAACAAAAGAATGAAAAGTTTTACAGAAATTGTAAAAACTTAATAACTGAATTAAGATTTCTTTTTGAATCTAGTATTTCAAAGTAAATAAAAATAAATAATAACATATTTTATTAATTACTATTAACTTTACTATAGTCTAAATGATATTAACCTTGACCAACCAACAGAAAATATTGAATTCATAACAAAATATATAAAATCAATGAATTTATCACTAGATCATTTGATTGCTATTAGAAATATTCCGGTGACTCAATATCTAGATGATTTAATTATTACTTATGAAAATATGAAGGAATTTAACTTTTTAGAATGTGAGAATACACCAATTGCTACTGAAGATCCTAAGTTATATCATTATGATTATATTAAAAAAAGAAATGAAGGAATAATAGTAAATATTTTTATAACATATTAGGAATATTTAAAAGAGCATAAAGACTCATTTGCTAAATTAAATCTACGTATAATTTTAATATAATATTTTTAAGACTTTGAAAGTGAGATTTTTTATTCTTTCAGTTGTGTTGATATATTTATAGAACTTTCTAATCTATCTAAAAAGTTTTTAATGCATGAAAGTTCTGATAATTTACAAAAACAGCCACCGTTAAATCGTAGAAAAACAATGCAGAAAAAGAAAACAATAAAAAATGTTTATTCGGCTTTTCTTGATCTTGATATTGATACAAATAAAGATGATAATGAGAATGAAAATAGTTTTTTTAGCAATGTAAATTTAATCTATTTATATTGAATTTTATATTATTTTAGAATGGAATTGGGTCACATACAAATTATTTAAAAACAGCATCAACTTTTTCTTCTGAAAGATATTTACTAAAGCAACAAAGTGAAATACAAAAAGAAATGAAATTACAAAAAGCAAGTCAAGCTTTTATCAACAAGTTTTATCAGCCTTATATGGAAAAGATGCAATATAGTAATTTAATTCTCGAAAATATCGGTGAAATCAAAAAAATGACAAGGAAAGATGCTTTAACTAATTTTTATTTAAAAAAGAAAGACAAAGATATTAAGAAGATTGCCCATGATTTGATTATCTATAATAATCCAAGTAAAATTAACATCTAAAAATTTAGATGTAAATTTGAACTTGCTTTCGAAAGAAACATACAATTCCTTTATCAAGTATATAATGAAGACACAGTTAAAGTATGAAAGTCCATCAGCTAAATTTGCGAGACATTATAAATTCTCCCAACCACAAAGTTTTATGAATTTATCTACAGAGTAAATAAGATATAGTTTATTGTTATAGTTGTTTTTATTAAGTAATAAATAATTAAGATAACAATTAAAGTAAGGAATTATTTAATATAATGAATAATTAAGTTAATTTCAAATTTTATAATAAAAAATAATATTTAATTGTATTATAATAAATGAAGTGTTCTCCAGTTAAATATTCTCTGTTTCTAGTAGTAATATTGCTATATATCGATAAAACAATTACAAACACACAAAATAAAATGATAAAATTAATTCCAAGTCAAAAAGGAATAAATGAAATAAATACAATGGAGTCTATAAATAATAAAAATAAGGATGACCCTAATGAAAATAATGAAGAAGAAGTAAATACTAAATCGATTAAACCAAAAAATAATAACTTAAGACATAATAACCATGAAAAATATACAGAAAATGACAGGACGGAAGAAATAACAAGGTTACTCAAAGTAAATAACCATCCTTTGCCAAACAAGGAAAATATATATTTTAGCTTTTTCGTATTTGTCCCACTTGTTATTCTTATTTTTATAGCCACAGTTCTATCAGTAGCAGCTTTTTTGATTTTAATAATAAACTCAGCAGCAAATCTAACTCCAATAACAGAAAATGATTATGATTTTATGGAATCGATAGCAAGGACAAATTATTTAGCTAGTATAAGATTACGTAAAGAAAAAAGAAAGAAGAAAAAAATGCAAAAACTTGATACAAAATATAAGAAAGAGCCCGAAAACGAAGGAGCTGTTATTAAAAATTTCTAACAAAAGATGCTTTACCAATATAGTTTTTCAAATAATATATATAATTATTTTATACTGTGGATTACTAAACTATTATTAAACTTATATTATAATAAATATAATAATAATATTCTAATATAAATTAATAATATGTAATTATAATAAAAATTAAATTAACTTATTTTTTCTTAAAGTTTGTATTCAACATATTAAGGAGATTATTACTTTTTGCCTTATCTAAATTTAGTTGTTCTTGTGTTTTTGGTTTTTTTTGGTTGAAGTTAAGGTTATTAAGAAGATTGTTATTTATACTTTTTACATTGATAAGTTTTGAAGTGTCTTTAACTACTTCACTTGATGCCTTTTCTAGACCTAAATCTATTTTGTCTTGTTCAGGTATTGTATCTATTAGCTTCTCTAATGGTTTATTGATTTGTATGTTGTCCTTTACTTCTTTGTTTAGTTCAATTGGTTTTGCATTAGAATTTTCGTCTATATCAACTTTCTTTTCTAAACTCTTTTCTATTCTTTGAAATATTGGTTTTGATTTTATTAAAGTATCAGTACGGTTATCTTTTTTAAATCTATCTGTATCTGACAAATCAATAGGATTGAAAGGATTTTGTGTATTAAATTGAATATTAATAGTTAGTTTATTTTCATTTTTGTTATCGTTAACTTTGTCTTTACTATCTTGGAATATAAATACACCATCATCTTTAAACTTTGCTTTTGGAGGACTGCGAAAATCTTGTCTAAATGGTTCATTTTTTAAGTTACTTTTTTTCCCATCATCAATTCCCATACTTTTTGATGATGTAATAATTCTATCATCATCTAAATCCTTATCTTTATCACTTTCTTTTGCATCTAATTTATTTCTAATATTTTCAGAGTCCAAAGCATATTCGATATTCTCAGCTATATCTCCACTAGTATGTGATCTTTCTTTTTGAAAATTATCTTTTTGTTCTTTTAGTGTTATAAATGAACTATTGTATTTTTTGAATGTTAAATCATCTTTTGGAATATCAAATTCACCAGATGTTCGTCGAAAGGATTTTAATGTTGAGGTTTTTTCCTTTTTATCTGAAATTTCTGTGTTTTCATCAATAGCTGGTAAGGGCCCAGAGATTTTCATACCTAATTTTGCAGTTGGTGAACTTTGATTCTTTTTCATTTTTTGATCGAATTTCTGTGTCATTGATTTTTTATTTTCTATTTTAGCCATGTTGGTATAAATATCTCCTAATAAATTGAAGTTGCTAAAATCAACAGGTTTATCTCCGTCTTTTTCTTCGTTTTCAATATAATGTATAGAACTATCACTACTAAGCCTTATGTTTCCAAAACCTGACTTATCTTTTTCTTTTTTCTTCAAAGGAGCTTTAATAAAAGCTGTATTTGTCTTTTTGTTTGCCTTCGCATTAGAAGAAAACCAACTCCCTACCGCTGTAGTTTTTTCATTTTTTTGCTCATTTGCAGAACATACATTTTTATTTTGATGTTTAAATGTTGCATAATGCTCGTTAATGATTTCCTTATCAAATATTAATGAGATAATTTCTCTTTGTTTTGAAATAGCAAATCTTTCAATTTGAATTGGTGTTTTAAGAATAGAATTATAATGTTTTCGTAGTATTTCTAATTTACTTTCAAAAGTATCATTTCTTAGTTTAAACTTATTGTTCGGAAGTTTAAGACATGAAAATAAAAACTTCTCTGAATTATAGTGCTGATTTTTCCATTTAAACTCATAATACTTCGTATTCATAGATTTATTATCTACTTTTTCATATTTCTCTGTTGATATTAAGACGAATTTTGTATTAAAATAATTCATTTTTAGTTTCTTTTGATCAGTCCAAATATTATACAATTCTTGAAGGATCAATATAAAGTTTTGGTTATTTTCTTCCTTTTCATTAATATATTCTTCAAAGTTATCGATTAATATAATTAAATTAATAAAGTCAATATAGTGGGCTCCCATTTCAAGTTTATCACTGCTAATTTTCTTAAAATTAGAAACAAGTATATTTTCAATTGTACTTATCATCGTTTTGTAATTATTATCCATAATTTTAGCTAAATTGATATAAAGTATATTATGATTAAGTTTATTCAAGTTAATTCTGCAACTTATATACTTTGTTATATTATTAATCATGTCACTCTTTCCTTGCCCATGTCCACCGTAGATGTTTAGTATACTTGAACTTTCACTTTTATCAAATAAGATTTCAATAATTTCAAAGAATTCAGCTTTTCTGAAGAAGACATTGGTGTCGAAGAGTTCGACATTGTTTGAAGGGATATAATAAATTTTTTTTGCATTGATTTGATGATGAATTTCTCCTGATTCGTATAATTGTAATTTGTAATTACATGCTTTTTGTTTTAGAAGTGGTATTATAAAATTAAATTTATTAGTATCTTCAGGAATACAAAATTCGAAATTTGTCAGAAAGTTTTCTAACACCGCCATAAAATATTCTTTAGCTATATCAAAGGCAGTTTCAACTGGAGTATTATTAACTAATTCGCATATAAATTTATTAGTAAATTCAGAAACAAGTTGATTATACGATTTTTTAAATGAATGGTCAAAGTATTTTAGATTATTTTTTGTAATTTCGAAATAAACATAATTATTAATTTCAAAAAGTGGAAGCTTTTCCATATGTTCTGCCATTTGTTTGGTATTTGGCATACATAGAATACAAACATCATAAGAAAATTTATTTTTGATTTTATCTAAAAGGTTTATATCGAA
>Ga0100378_1002471_pt1 | contig 18393 bp, 15 predicted proteins | sample CryGeymeta201502_FD_81535 | JGI IMG/M metagenome (GOLD analysis project Ga0100378, IMG submission 81535) | Groundwater microbial communities from Crystal Geyser aquifers in Utah, USA - Crystal Geyser metaG 2015-02 | ecosystem: Environmental > Aquatic > Deep subsurface > Groundwater | place: USA...
AAAGCATAGTCAAGATAGAGCAACAACTCTCTTAAAGCACCAGAGGCTGATCTTTTCTTTAGAAAGGAAAGTTCTTCAACGTTGAGCCTCAAATCGAAGCATATGCATTCCATCCAATATTATTAGGACGACTAAGAGCTCTTTTCAAAAGAACCATCCAAGCAACTTTTAAAATTTAATGAGGCTTAAGCTTTGACAGCCCTATAGCAAGTCAAAAGCAAAATATATAGTCAGATAAATGCTCTTGATAAAAAGCTCTTAACTGAGAAAATTAGATCAGAGTCGGGAAAACACCTAAAGATCAGTTTAAAAAAACGGAATCCTGTGCAAGTAGAAGCAAAGGAGTAGGAATAATGTTGAGTGTTAATTTTTATAAAGTTATAATATCATTCTTGGTTGAAATACTATTTTACTGCATTGAAAAGTTGTTAATATTTCCTCCAGTAATAGATTTTATGGTCCAGGTATTGGTGTTGATTCTAGATAACGGTCAGAGCCTGCTTGATAATAAGTACATCAACAGTCCTTTTCTGCTATTAACTTTATTTTACTTCTTATTGCTCTGACTTTTTATCCAGCTATATTTATTTTGGCTATACTTTTTACTCACTTGCTTAATTGTTAGTTCCTTAGATATACTATTCTGTCTGTTTTTATTCTAAGTTTTCATTTTTTTTATCTTATTTTATCTCTTAATGAATAGAATCGATTTATTGTTCAGGCTTGCCAATCGATTAATCAATGTTTTCCGACGTTTCCTATTCCTTTGCTCCAGCTCTCTTTTTCTATTCTTATGTTGATTATTTTTCGATCTTTGTCTTTTATTCCTCATTGAACTCTTACTACTCCCATTACTGTATCTCTTCCTGCTTATTTTATTCAGGACCATTTTATTTTTGCTTCAATACTTTTTATGCTTCATTCTATGACTTATGGCCTCTTTTTTATTCCTCAACTTTGATGCCTTACCTTAAAGGATATTCCTGCTTTTTTGTCTATTTTTATCTTTCTTTTTCTTGTTAGATCAGCTCTTTCAAAAAATCGAATAACTAACATAGCTCGATATAATATTATATTGGCAGACCATTTCCTTCATGAGCTATGAATACAGTCAGGTTTTCAACTGCTTTCCTTAAAAGTAAATCAATACCTCTATAATTAGAGCTGATACAACTTTTAGTCAATTTTGATATATTTTTGATTGCTACCTTTTCCATATCTACTTGAACCATAGGATCTAATTTAACAGCTTCCTAGTTGAATCCCATCAGCAAACAATAAATGAACAGGTATTAGGTAGTTAGAAGTTAGACAAATAGCTCTTAGCCGATTGGCCCACGACAAGTGGCAATTGTTTGGGTGAAAGTGTGGATACATGACTGTCTGGTTCCAGGATGAGGAGTCATTTTGGTAAATTAGTTTATTTTGGCAAAAAATATTCTCCATATTTAAGCCTGGCTTATCTCTTTATTCTGCTGATGAAGCTATTTGAGGTGATCTGAAATATTCCAAAAGAGACTGACAGTTTGATACTCTTGATTATTGTCTTTTCCCTCTAAAGATAAAGAGCCAATTATTTATTTTAAACTATGCTATGATTTGACTTTGAAAATTGATTCTTTTACAATAAACTCTTCAATTTAACATATGTCAGAAATTATCTGCTTTTGATATTTTTTTGCTTTGATCTCCCTCATGATTAATAAAATAGATACAATTGAGTCCTCATCTCGGATGTAGAATAAGGAGGTCTTGGTTTGATCAAGAATCATTTTTGAAATGTCAAGAACCTAAAATTTGGATAGTTATGCATAAAAGTGCATGACATCTTTTTCATTGATCATAGCTCCTTTCAACAGCACCACAAAGACCTGCTAAATATGTTGGTTGATCTTATGACGAATGACTGTTTGTTTATTGGAAGCCAAAGAAATCCAAAAACATTCAATAAAGTTCCAAAAATGAGGCAGGAATTAGATATTTTGCTCAATTACGAACTTTAGCTTAACCAATACATACTCAATGATTTTTAGATATTTGTCCACCAGCTACTTATTGTCTTTACCCTTTTCTGAAGGAATATGCAAATCTGCAATGATCAGATTGATGCATTGAATGAACCCTTCTATTGTCACTTTGAAGTCATCCTAACTTTCAATAATCTTCTGCTCAACATAAAACTTATCTGCCATCTAGCATACTTCATCGAGCTAGTTGAAATCCTTCCCTGATTCATAATTAATCTTGATGTTTGCCAGAATCCGAACTATTGTCGCTACACCAACTGAATTCAGAATGCTATAGAAGCCAAAAATAATATTGGAGCAAATTTGCATGCATTGACTCGCTTTTATTGCTTGGTTTATATTTTCAATATTGTTTGTGTTTTGCTGTAGTTCGGCGAGAATAGCATTTCTCGTTTTATGAGTCGGACATATCTAAATTAGAAATATTTTACAATGAACCAATACTGAAGCTCCATTATAAATTTTCTGATAGCCTGATCATTCGATCCTTTCTTGAATTTCAGAGAAGTGAGGTATCGGACAATCCTTATCACGCTCTTTATCAACCTTCGCCAGCGAAAAGCAAGAGAGTTCTACTTAGTTTATGCTAACTGAAATTATTCAGAATGAGAGGAAACTCCATTAAGAGTGTCATCAATAACATGCTTGCTGGGAGATGATTGAAATGCTTCCAGTCCTTTTCTCAAATAGATCAGGCTGTTTTCTACATAAATACTATGCTACTTGTTAATTTTAGATAGTCTTCTTCGGTGATTTTGCTATAGTCATCAAAAAGTTTCTCAATTCTCAGGAAAGTACCCTCCCAAGTTATTTGAAAAGGTACTTTGGTCGAATAGAGATCTTCACAGACCTTCTGAAAGATATCTATCAAAATTATACCTCTATCTTCCTCCAGAACTAAAATCTAAGTAAAATAAAAGATACACTTCCATGCTGAAGAAGAAGGCATATTCCTTAAAGAATGACATAAAATCTGGTTGTTCTTTGATAGTCATACAACACCTGAAAAACATTGAACTTTTTCCTGAAAGGAACCAACTAATCTTCCTCCCTGAGCTCAAGAGAGAGATATATTGAAAAATAGATAAACACTTTATAGCATTTAATGTAGTCCCACATTAGATTACGCTTACCTTGAACCTTCTCTCCATCCAATCTAATACATCCTAAGAAAACATCGTGAGGAAGAAGTTGAGGGTTAGCTGGAAATGAGTTTTAAAGAGATAACCTGTACATCTATACCAGTCCTTTAGCTATAAGTTCGTTTTGAGAGAGTTACTGCCATTGTAGAGTAGGAATGATCTTGACAGCCCTGTATATTATGTCCCATGTGATGCTTCTGAGTGTGTTATCTTTGATCCACTGACACTTCTTCAGTACAACCGTAAATTACAGCAACTATGTCAGCAATTTTTCATTGATTTTGGGAGGATTGTGAGTAAATACGATATCAGTTAGTGTGAATATAGCACTGGCACTGATATTTTGAATTGCTACGTTGTCCAAGCAACATTTGAAAAAAATACTGTAAAGGCGTGTGATGAAGTGATAATCCGCTGTTGAGAGTAATGCTGGCTAGACTATCGTATAAGCAGTCTGGACGATTCTCAGCTGCATAGTGACATCTTTGTGCTTGTTGCTCAGGAGAAACACCACATCTACGATCTCTTTGTTCACATGTTCAATATCTGCTAGGATTCCTGGGTATTACAGCAGTCTTTGGTATTTTTATTCAAAGAAGATCATTTTGAGGAGGGAGATAGATTTTGATATGATGCTGAGGATAAGTGCGCTGGTGCCTTTGAAATCGATTATTTATATGAGATGACTGAAGAGCTTGTTAGTTATGGGAAGAATGTCTCTAGGAGTGGCCAGAACAAGCTCGTTGATGAGGTTAGTATTGACCTTGATGAGGGCAAGGGTACATCTGTTGACGTTTTGGAATGTGGCCTTACAATTTTAGCCAGTAGTTGGAGGTCAGGGGTGATGTTATTGGCGATATTGGTGACCGTTCGTGCCAGTTCTGATTTAAGTTCTCCTTTCTCCTCCATATAATCAATCTATCAGAATAATTTAATAGAATAACGAACAAGATAAATCAAACATCTTCATCGATGCAATATTTTATGCCTTTCTAGCAATTTTAAATGTTTTTCGTCGAGCCTCACCTGACTGCCTTTTTGGTTGACCAGGTAGCGATTCTAGTTGTCCATTAGATAGCCGTTTTTATCAACGTAGTAGTGACCTACATCAAAATCAAGATACATGCTGATAAGATGATCTCCTCTTCGCCTTTTTTTCTTTGTTCGCCTGGCATCTTCACAAAGAACATCTATTTGTATTCGAGCATGACGGCTGGGAGTTGTGACTTGATAGCGCTTACTGAAAATTTATCTGAGTCAGGTGGAAAATACCTTCGAATTTAGATGGCTGATCAATTTTATTACTTATGCTCTTAACAGAGTCAGCTAAAAGAGTGAATCCCTATCCCATTTTCGACTCAATTTGTTTGATTTTACCCTCAAGCAAGAAGAAATCTTTTTGAAGTTCATTTATTTACTGATCTCTCTCTGTGAAGCTGCTTCTCCTTGTATCAGAGCTGTCATTGAGTTTGTTTGAGTTCATATTATTTCTCATCTAATTATTGATTTGTTATTGCTTGATTCTGTGATTTTTCATATCCTCCTTGAGAGTTACCAGTTATTGCCTGAGCTGATTCATTTATTCCTTAAATTAAAGCTTGAAACCAGCGAAAAGTGAAGGAAGGTACTTTTCTTTGAGCTGGCTGACTACTTCATTCACAACATTTTTATTATCGGTATTTTCAATGCCAGAAGTCCTCATTTTATCGTTTTTGGAAAAATTCTTAAACTCGTATTCAACTGGAGTATCGACACGATGAAAGCTTGATGAATGTTTCATATTGGATGTGCTATTGCTATGCTGCAAAAGTTAATGATGGCTACCAGCTCGAGAGTCAAGGTGGACAAAGGGAGCATGAGTAGCTGTTTGAGGTTGATATGTATTGAAGCTGACGTTATTATTGGCTCCTGTTCTGAATTGATACTGATTTCCAGTGCCAGGACCTGTATTTTACATGAGAGATCTTTTGAGGCGACCATAAGGAGGGTGTTCGTTAGATTGTTGGGAGTGCAGAGGAGGAGTAGGAGGGTAGTGTTCAGGGAGGAACATTGATTTTTGGAGAGGTCGATCACGTGGTGGAGGAATGGGTTATTTGGGAGTATGACTTTGCATGTTAATAATGATTAGCCTTAAAATATTATAGAACAGGAGCCTTCAGCTAATAGTTCAGATATATTAGCATAACAGTCATTGATTGGTATTTTCAACCCATTAAATCTAAGAGGATTGTTAATGCTTACCTGTCATATGATCCGTAATTTATTGATCTTTTGCTGACTCTTAGGTAGGCATTTGAAAGATACGAGGCTCATATGATATGGGAGATCAACTTAAAATCAAACAGAATGATTCCGGGGAATTATATAATTAAAACAAGCGCCAAATGACATACTCCAACAAGAAAGAGTACAAACCTGTCAACGACCGAGCGATCATCCCTCTCACCCTCTACCAGCTCAACAACCAAGTCACTGACGACTCCCAGTTCGAAGGCCAAAACTTCTACACCGTTTCCATCGTCGGAAGACTCGAAAACTTCAGAAGATAAAACAACGCTAACATGTTCCTTTTCAACGACGGAACAGGAAACATCGAAGGAAGAATTAACCTGACTTCAGGAAAAATGCCTGCTTTTGCTTAGGGCACTACATATGAGGACAAGTACGGGGATTATTTTTTCGTGGTTTTGAAACCCAAATTCAGCGAGGGTGAACGAAAGTACTACATTCAGATGATTCGCGAGGTGACAAACTACAACATGATAGCTAAACATCTGAGTGACGTTATTCTGAGCTCTCTCATCAGAAAGAGGAATGCATGATCATCATGATTGATTATATTCGGTATTGAAATAAAAATGAAGGGTGATAAAAAAGGTGAGTTCACTCTCAAGCCTTCCTACATGAAGCTTACTCGCAAAATTGAAAAGTAACGTCTTGTTCGGATGGAATTGGACAACAGTCGGGAAGAAGAGCGTAGAAATAGTATCGCCAACAAAAGTTTAGGGTCAGTATTTCGGATCAAAACTGAAGCTAGTTAAATATGCAGAAGCAAAAAATAGTATTTTTCACTTGCCAAAACACATTCTCAGAATGGGTCTACTTAAAAATAATACGATATACCTAAGGGTTGCACACCATATCAGGCACGAAAAATAGCAGAAAGAAGCAAAACAACAAAGACCATAACTCGAATTCTAGAGAAAAGCAGAGTCGGCAGCAGACTAGATAATAGCCAGGACAGCTGTCTGGTTGTGAAGGAGATTCCAACGGGTCCTAAATGGTAAGAACAAAAACAGATCGATATCAGGGACACGGATACCACCGTTAAAGGAGATTAGATGCTTTCTTTACTCAGAAAATCTAACAGGAACTATAACCAACCAACAAGCACACTTTTGAATTCTTGGATTTTTGCTTGCAACTAGGAATTAAAATCGAGAAACATCAAGGAGCAACTGGCCAATAAAAAACTTGTCCTAAAGGAGTTATGGAAACTCAAGAACAATGTTGGCAATGATGCTGCAAATGGCTTGAAACTAGACTAAATTCAGTAACTCAAAAGTCTCTATCAGTAGAAAATGAAAGACAAGAATGATGTAAGATACAGAAAGGCTAGAATGTTTTAAAATCGTATTTAAGAGCTTTTACCAAGGCAAAATAGCATTCACTCCAAAAATAACAAAAAATCTACAAATCATCACCACTATCCAACTTAACCAGCCTTTAAGGTTAAGCCATGCACCCTATAGAGTAGCGCAGCTTTTCGAAGCGGAACCAAAACAATACACTGTTCTTCTTCTGATACTAAGATGGATGTGATTAGATCATCGATCGTCAAAGGTAGTCCAAGAAAAGTTAACCGTTCTTGCAAAAGATTCAAAGCTGAAGAGCCTCTGACTAAGGATGTTTGCGGCTGGGAATATTTCAACGATTTCTCCTAACGCGAAAATCTATTCTGATATCTTAATCTTATTCTTTTGTATCTACAATATAGAGGCAGGCAATTAATCATTTTCTCTTGTTCGGGTATAACTTGTCAAAGACCGTCACGTGAGTATTGATCCTATTTATCAAGTCATTGAGTCTGGATATTTCTTTTAAATGGTTGGTGGTATCCACTCTGTCCCATTTAACGACTTGAGGTCTATTCTTGGGCTGAAGCTTGTCTCTTCCATAAGCGTATGTTGTGCTTTGGTAGTTTCTTGGAGCAAGAAGGATTCTCTATGCAAAAAAATGATCTTGATGTAAGCTTTTTCGAGCTGAGGATGCTTTTGATTCATATTTGTGCAAATACGATGTTCCAGGGGAGTCTACGTATTCTTTAAGAGATTGAGATATCTTAGGAGCATGTCTGGAAGGAGTATCAATAGAGAATGAACTGATTTGCACGTTGTAATTAAAACGCCTACGTTAGGATGTAAAGAGCTCATTTGGAGTAGTCACTCGCAAATCAGAGCATTCTTGAGGCTTTTGAGGAGGTGTGCCTTGACTAGGGGTAGAAGGTTCGAATCCTTTATCATTGGAGAAAGAGATGTCAAGTGGATTAATATCCTAGACTTGTTCGCTCATTGAACTTGGATTTAAATATTAACAGCAACAATTTAAAGCTGATTTCATATAAAATAAGGATAACTTCAACATAACTTTGCAATAATGGCTAAGTTCCTTGCTAAACAGACTCTTTCTGTTCAAAGAAGGGAAAAAAAAAATTGTAGCAATGCTCCCTGAAATCGGCCAATCGAAATACCAGATCCTTAAGAATCAACTTTGGCCTTCCAAAATTGGTGGGAATATATAGATGTGGGCACATTTAGTCTTTAGGAGATAACATTATATAATCCTATTGAGATATGAATAAGACCGCCACAACTATTTCCTAAGGCAGCCTGCAAGATCTATACCTACAGAAGGGTCCTGCCAAAAACCATCTTTTTGTGCAGGTCTTGGCCTTCCAATTAAGCTAGAACAATCCGAAAGAGATCATGTAAATTTGTCATTAGGTAGTCTTCGCATTTCCGATAAATAAGCATTTCTCGACTGCATCCTAGTGGGCTCCTACTCTGTCTCTAACTCCAAAATTGTCACCACTGATTATTCGAATGCTGCCCAGACTATTAAACCTCTTGACTTCATCAAGGTCACAGATTATTTCTGCAAAATTGATCCTTCAAAGATCTGCCATCTGAGGATCATCATCAGGAAAATATAGCCAAGTGCCTCCTACAATCAAATAGTCGGTAAACCTGAATAAATCTCTCAACTTATCGAAAATAGGCAACTCAAAAATAACACCCATTCATATGATAATCAGTACCTCAATACTGCAGGAAGCCAGGATATTCCTATCAAAATTGAAGAAGGGGCATAACAGCCAACCTACCATTCGACTGAGAACAGCAATGGAAATGTTGCACATACCAATGGACACCAACAGAGTAACACACAAAAATCAGATGATCCTCTCACTCTCAACGATATAATGAATAACAAAGCGGGTTTCTTCATTGGCAGGCTTGTTAGATACAAGTTTGGATCAAAGGAAGCGAAAGATGGGCCCATGTCTTTCCTCTATTTAGGATTTTTGGATATTAATGGAGATATCGTGAGAGTGCATCTAGCTGGAAGGATCGCCATCAGATAATCAAGAGAGCTCAAAAAAGGAAAGGTTTACTTCATAAAAGGACTTTAACTATTCCATGGGGACAAATCCAAAGGTGGACCCCAGATCAGATTGAGATAAAAAGACTACAAAATTCAATAAATCCAAAACGAGGTCATCAAATCTCAATACAAAGACAAATATTATCGCTGGGAGCATGAAAATGAATGGATCGAAAGCTAAATGGTTGACGTGATTGGAGTTGTGTAGGAAATCGAAGACAAAATCACATACAAGAATGCCAACACTTTTCAGGAGCAAAGAGATGTGGTTCGGTTGATCATTAGAAACGCCTTCAAATCTGTTAAAATAAGCTTCTGGGCAGATCACATCAATCTTCTGAATAGCTACAATCTCAAAAAAAAACAGCCGATAATTATCGAGGACATCAAAAAGAAAAAAACAGTTTTCTTGGATTTCATATCCGAATCCAACATCATCGTCCTCGATGAATAGTCAGATCTTAGAGATGAATTCCAACATTTTTTCCCTCCAGCTCAGGAAGCTCCTGAACCCACTAATGTTAAGTAACTTCTGGATGTCTATGACATTGAACCTTTCAACACCAAAATCCGAACATTGAAGTAAGTCATTTGTTATGTAGGTTAACAATCGCAAATGTGAATTGGAAGTGGATTATTTACAAGATGTGTAATGACTGCAAGAAGAAGGTGGAGAAAAGCATAGCTGCCTGTGGAGAGTGCAAACAGGATCACTTCAGTTATAAGTATAACTGTTCTATTGACCTTCACGATGAATCAGGAACCATTACCTGCATTGCTTTCGACCCCATTTGTCAAAGGTTATTTGGTAAGAATTTCTTTAATTTAGACCAATCTGCAAACGAGTTCAGTGCCCTTAACGAAGATCAAATCAAAGAGATTGTACAAGGAATTATCGGCTAAGAATTCAAAGTCAGCATTGAAAACAAAAACAACAGAATGATAATTCGAGGTCTATAGAAATAGTGCAAAGACAACATGACATAAATTGTCAACTCAGAAGTGAAGACCAAGGTTGAAAATTTAGCAAGAGAGGAAGAGCAAGAAGAGGAAAGGAATGAATGATTTGGGTAGATGATGCTTATCTAATCACAACAATTTCTAACAGTAGTAAGTAGCAGTATTGGCCTTCTTTACTTCTTCTTATGTAGCATTGCCAGTCAACACACAACAGGTCTCTATCCCGCAACTACCTCCGAATTAAATATCGGTTTCAAGGTTGTCTCCGATCATTAGGCAGTGCTCTTTTTGGACTTTGTGGGCCTATATGAGATAGTTCAGAATAAAAATGTTTGGCTTTCCGACAACTTCAGCTTTCACTCCAGAGGCTGACTCGAGACAAGTTAACATACTTCCATTCCCTGGCACTTTAAACCCTGCTTCCATTGTGAATTTATCAGGATTTGTTCCAAGTAGCTTAGCCCCTCTTTGCAGATGAAAAGAAGCCAATGCTAACCTCGTGAAGCTCATCTCGTAATCATAGCCAACAACAACTACATCAACTTCTTTATCTATTAACTTTACAATTTCAGGAATTTCGTGGATATTTGTTTTGTCTGTATAGTGCCAAACATTTGCCCCAGTTTATCTGATCTCATCTGCTAAACATTTTGCACCGAATACTAGAACCTTTCGAGCATTGTGGTAATGCTTTTTGATGTAGAGAGCAGTCATAAAGGCACTCGGAATTATCTGCATTATATCTATTATACCTGCTCAATCTCAGCATCGAAATCAAATGATTTGAACTTGTCTTTGAGCATGACTCTATTTCTGAGACTACTGTTTGTCAGAAAAAACATTCTTTTGTTTTAATTTCTAAGATATTTTAGTGCCTCGATGCCTCCTTGGATCTTTTATTTGCCTTTCCACTGAATGAATCAAATATTTACGATTACACCATCGAGGTCAAAGAAGAAGGTGGAGTATTTTTGGGATATTTCCTTGAGGGAGCCTATCTTAATACTCATAACTTATTAGAAGAGTGTATATAAGACCAAAATCAACATCCCTCTTCCATCTAACTAAAAGATGCAACCTCTTCTAAATTAATTGAATGCCCTTACTTTATGAGACTGAATATAGCTGGAGTTTATTTATAGGGTAATATATTGTTTGTTGATTGTACTTTTTTTGAAAGGATATGGCCAGAGGAAACAAGAAGAAAAATTAAAAGAAACCTGCAGAATAAAAAACAACTACAGAAAGCACCCTGCCAACAGAAAGTGATGTCACTGTTCAAAAAGAGCCAGAAGTCAAAGAAGAAACACCAGAAAATGTCCAAGAAGCTCCCAAAATTTAAGCAACTCCTGAGGAGAACACTGAAGGAAAGGAATAAGATAAAGTTGATCTTGTTGAGGCAATTGCTAAACCTGACGAACTGGGAACTCTCCCTGTTGAAAATCAACTTTCCTCGCTCCCATCTCCAGTGGCTTAAAACTAAATTACTAATTCTGCTGAAGGGTCAGTTCAAAATCGAGAAGAAAATAAACCTGAATAAAAATAGGTTGATGAGAAATAACCGGAACAAGAAGTTCAACAGCATATTTAATAGCAAGTCCCAAAAACAGTATAAATTTAAGCTCCAAGTATCTCTGAATCTGAGAAACAGCCTGAAGAGTCAATTCATAATCAAGAAGAAAATAAACCCGAAGAAAAATAGGCTGATGAGAAGCAACCGGAGCAAGAAGTTCAACAGCAGCTTTAATAGCAAGTCCCATAAGCAGTATAAATTACAGCTCCAAGTGTTTCTGAATCTAAGAAGCAGTCTGAAGAGTAACCTGCTAAAGTGGAGGAAAGTTTTTAGTAGTCTGTCAAAGTGACATAATCAGTAGAAGTCTTGCAAGAATCTGTTTCCCATTAAACAGAGCCTCAAGTATAATAAAAACAGGCAGAGCCTCAAATATCAGAGGAACATCAAAAACAAGAGGAAATTCTGGAATAACCACCAAAATCATAGGAGAAACAAGTTGAGGAACCCGCTCCTCCAGCAGAAACTACTTTAATCGAATAAAAGGAATTTTAGCCTCAAGTTGCTGCAACTATAGAAGAGAAAATTCCCTAGGAATAACATCGCAAATAAGAAGAAAATAAGGTCCCTGAACCAGCCGAACTTCCTGAGCCTCAACAATAAAAGCAAAAGCTACCTTAAAACGATGAGAGTGAAGTTATTGTTATGGAAAAATCCGTAAACGAATCTAAGTCAGCAATTCCAATTGCCACAATCAGAGGATACCCGGTGACTCTCAATCAAGACGATAACAAAATTTTCAGAATGGTTGAATCAGAAGAAATGTCGGCAACTTAGTCCAAGGAAATAAACGTCCTAGAATCTATCGAAGTTCCAATTCCTTAAAAAAGTAATGAAATGAAAGAATCACTTTCATTTTCTGAACTCAATGCTTCTGAAAGTAATGATTTTAACAAAAATAACTCTGTGAAGTAGGCTGAAGCTGAAAAAATTCCGGAAGAACCTTCCAGCAAATAAAATTAAAACTAAAGCTAAGTTAAACAAAATGTGTCAAATAGTGTTGAGATTCTCCAATAAACTGCTCGAGAAGTAATCAGATAACAAACTCCTGTATTGTAAGAGCAGAATAAACAGGAAGTGGAAGAAAAGAAATCGTAAAAATCAGAACGAGAACTGAGCATTAAGGGAAGTGAAGAACAAAATGAATTAAAACAACCTCTGCTAGTTCAGGAAAAAGTAGATGAAGCTCCAGCATAACCAACAAATCAAAAAAGCAAAAAAACGGATGTACCTAACAAGCGACCTCAATTGATTTCAAAAATTGTTGTTTCATCGATTGCGACCATCGCAGTCGGAGGAATAGCTTGGTTTGCTGCAGGCAAAAATCATCAAACGACTGCATTTGCGGGATTGGTTGCATTTGCTGCCTCTTTCGCTTTGAACAAATGATTAAAAATAGATAGATGTTCCAAAGACAATCTAATTTCAATCAAAATAAGATTGAAATATTTTTATAATCAATCAATATCCTAAACTTAGTTATGGCGTTATTGTAGGCCTTCCTGAAGAGCTACGTCAGGTTTCTACCAAAAATATAAGTTCTTTCAGCAGGTATTCAAAAAAAAGATAATCTTATAGTCAACTACCCTCTTACTCTTCAACCAACACCATCAGGCAGATTTGCACTTACATCAGAAAACTCAATCAAAAGAGACAATGACCTTATGCTAATGGGAATGTCTGAATGTATTTTTTCATCAGGATTCACAGCTGCCACACCAGGCTAATAAGAACAAATTGACACAATCATGAAAAAACTTAGTTCTGAATATGAGTCAATGAACAAAGGTTTCATGTAAAAAATGAAGATATATATTCAACTTCTGGCAAACAGGCAGACAATAAGATCTGGAAATATGCCAGCTCGGTAATTTAGTGAGTATGTTTTCAATCAAGACAAATGTGGCTTTGAAAAATCAGACATTAATTCGAGATACTTATTCGACTTGAGTCAAGCCTTGTAAAAAAGCAGCTAATTAGCATTTTAGTACATGAAAAAAGATTTGATCAAAAGAGTATAAAAATAGTAATTTTTAGAAGCCTGCAACAAAGGAAGACTCTTTATTAGAGCCGCAGGATTTAGTCCATACTATTTTGCAGCCCCTTTCATTGATAAAATAGATCATTCAGCTGACCCCAACTGTTAGTTTTAAATGATGTACATGCCACACAAACGCTCTCCTTTTGTCAGGATTAGAAGCATCAGAAATATCAAAGCCGGAGAGAGACCCACAATAAATTATGGCAAGCTGAACAACTACTAACTTCTACTTCGTTATGGATTCAGTGTTCATAACAATCCCAACAGTATATTCATGTTGCCTCTGAACTTTGAGAATATCATAGAAGTGTTTAATAAGAATATTGAATGGAAGCAACAACAACTCCTCAATCGCCAGATGCGCTTGAAAAACTACATTAAGATACTGCCGAATGGATAGCTCCACAAGTAAGATCTCACAATGATGAGAATTTTGATCTGTGATGGAAAAGACCCGAAGCCAGATAGAATAGAATCATCAGAATACGATCAGCTGATCAATAAGTTTATAAGTGACCATGCGAAAGGTATGAGAAATGTGATCAAGATCAACAGCAAGAAGGTGACAACCAACAAGTTCATCAAAATATTAGAAGACGAGTAAATTTCAATTTTAGATAATTACCTTAGCAAACATCAAGCTTGATTGTAGTATATTAACTTCAATAATTTATGGAAAAACTAAATATTTAAACACTCGGGAAAAGCCTTTTAGCAGATTAGAATTTTGTCAAAGGCTTTATTAGACTCCTCAAAAACTAAACAATAGACAAAAGCATCAGCAAAGACAAAATCAGCCTTGATTAAATCATCGAAGATATCAGATAGCTTCTGAATGACTTGGTTCAGCAACAGCTCGAAAATTAGTTGAAAGAAATTATAGAAGACAACAACAAAATTCTTAAAGAAATCAAAGGGAGTATCATTAACGCTCGACCCCTCCATGAGCTCAACGAAGATGCCTCCTTTAGCTAGGTTCATAAATTAATGGATGAGGAGAGGAAAAAACATAAATAAGTTGAAGGAATCAGTGATGCTTCCCTTGATAAAAGTATTTCTGCCTTCGTGGAGCTGAAAGTGGAAACTATTGAGGAGAAAATGATGAACCTTGACAAGAGAATGAAGAGTATGGAAGATAAATATTAGACCAATCTTAAGAGTATATGGAATGTTCTCAGCATCACTTAAAGTGCGATTTTTGACCATTTGAAGTAGGCAAAGTAAACAAAATCCTGTATTGATAAATCAACAATCGAATAAGAAAAGGAACCTGAGAAAAAATCATTCTTCAGTATGTTCAAAGCAGGAAAATGATATGTATTCTCTTCCGATGATTATTTACTCGAATCTCTTGAATGTCAAACAGATTTGGATTTGATGTTGGATGTTTGATATTTTGTATTTAAATTTGATAATAATGAATCACGGTAAAAATCTAGGCAAAGGATAGGTAGCTGAGGATTAGTTTATGAAGATAAGTGAGTATAGTGAAAGCAAAAGTTCTAACCACAACAACTCAGAAGTCGAATAATACCCTATTGAATAATTCGAAAACTATATCAATCAGAACAAAGGAAATTTCAGTAAGCCTGAAAGCTTCTATGTTGATAAGATCAATTAACTCCAGAAACAATGCCAAAAATATTATGCCAACTGTGAATTTTTGTCTAAAAATATTGAAGAACTGGAAGCATAGTATGAAGAGAATGAGTAAACCACACTCAATTTGGAATAAGTTCATGACATCTTAGGGTGGCTTGAGGAATAAATTGGGAATTACAAATAAGAGCTCAGAAGTTATAGATAAAAGCAGGTCACTTGGGGCAATCAAAAAAATCAAGAGCTTGAGCATTTAAGAAAAACAGTCGAACTTATCAAAGCTGAAAGAGATTCACTACTGAGAGAAAAAGATGATTTTTAAGAAAGAAATAGGAATCTTTAGACTGAAAATATGAACCTTTCTAGTGAAATTGAAACACTCTAAAGTTAAATTAAAGATATCAAGTCTGCCAAAAAATATTCGAGAGTAGGAAACCATAGAACACGCTTCGATGACGAGATACAAGCTGAACTGGAAGAACTAATCGAAAAGCTGATGGGAGAGCTGGAGGTTTAAAGAAACAACAATAGAAAATCTGTTTTTGAGATCAAAAGAATGCAGCAATAGATACTTGAATTAGAAAGGGAAGTGGTTGCTAAGAATAACAAAATATATGCTTTGGAGATGAATAATATCAGAAAAAAAGATCCTCAAGGAAGCCCAAGCAAGGTCTATTCTTTCCAGAGGAACAAAAGTGACAAAAATTTATATAAAAGCTTTGAGAAGAAAGAAAATATGAAAAGTAAAAGCGATCGAAACAATTTTTTGAAAAATATTTTCCTATAGTACTACTAATGATATTTAGGTAAATTTTCTCAGGCAATGTGAATCTATCTGAGAAGGAAAGATACACAATTGCAAGCAAAATAACTGCTTTTTACATGAGAAAATATGAATCCTCAGATTACGAGCCATTCAATCCTGATCAGCTCTTAATTTGCAATTACAACAAGACTAACCCTTCTCTCATCACAATCAAAAAAGATCCTGAAGCTCTACCTTACAATGGTGATCGTACAGCAAATGTTCTTAGCTGGAATCTTGGAATTTTGCTTTCTAAGCTGTTAATAGAGCCCACATACTAATCTGAATTCACTGACGAAAGTATTCAACTTCTTGATAAATCTATCGATAAATTCATTCATGAAGAACGACCTAACGTGAAGTCAGTCAGATAGCTCAAGATGTTCCTGGATGATGTGCTTAAATCATTAGAGTGATAATATGATTAAATATAGTATAGGAAATCATCGTTGGGATTATTTATAAAAGGCTGATTTGAGAAGTTAGAATGGGTCATCCTAAAGAAAAAGGTCGGCTCTTACTCTTTTTTCATGCTCACTATGGCTTTCTTTTTCTTAGCTGGCCTCTTTTTTATTTGACAGTTAATAGCTCAATTTGGAAAACTCAAATACCTGATTTTCAGCGCTTCTGGGTATCTTGCCTGCTCTATTCTCAACTTACTTGGATACACTATTGAGTGATATATTGCTCAAAATATCCTTTGATCTTTTGCCTTCTGCATCGAAAGATTATTCATACTAATAGATGGCTTATCTGGGGTGATTTTATATAGAGGGCTGTTCTTAGATATAGTCATCTTGTTCCTGATAGTATGAAAGAGGAGACTTATTTTCCGATTACTTCATTGCCCCCTATTCGTTCTATTATTTGTTCTTGTGGGTATTTTTCAAAAGTTTTTTGTAAATATTGTCAACAAGCTGGGCTTCTGGAGATGGTTGAAGGATAATTTTAGACTATTTAGTCAGTAAGGATTTGAATCTATTTTTAATCGAATGCTCGTTTCTTTTGTTATCAAGCTTTTTTGATATGAGAGCCCACTTCTTACCATAGAACTTGACATATTAGATTAACACAAAGTCCTAAGACTATAGCCAATATTTTTTTAACTTCGATGGATCCAAATGATTCAGCCATCTCTAACGACATTGTTTCGAAGTTCTGAAATACTTCCTATTGGACTCAATATACAATGCTTTTCCTAACTCACTCCATCTTAATCTATAGTTATCTTTCTTGACAAGTTCTTCAAACAGCGAATCTTCTTCGTGCACCCATTTTTTATACTGGTTGTGATTTTTGAGAAGAGTATTTGCCTGATATTAGAACAAAATTGTTTGCTTGTTTGGGAATACACCCTCAAAGAACTCCCAATCTTTTTCACTCTGAATAAAAGCACTCTTACCATTTGGCTAATGTCCATTTGTTTGGATAACGTATAGAAGCAAATCGTCCAGACAAAGATTCGAAGCTCATTTTCGAACCATCTGAATTCGTTCTTTTAGTAAAAGTTCTTTTTCGATCTAAATAAGGTTAGCAGTACCTGGTGACAATTCCAAGATATAGATCTATCGCGAGAGAAGCATCAAGTTCCCAAACTTTAAACTAGCGGATATAGTATTATCGGTGCAGAGCTTCAAGGTTAGCTTTGGTGATCAAAGGCTTGATGCTTTATACGAACTTAGAGAAGATCTTCATTCGATTGGATTATTACATTTCTATTTTCCAAAAGAGGTATTTTATTATTAAATAGTTTCCAAGACATAAAAAGTAGCTAAAATTTACTGAGGAGCCTCAAAATAATGTCAACATGGAAAACCCTGCTTGTAAATTTAATCATTTGAATAACTTTAGATTTAAAATGCTTAATTCAACGATTATATAATTCAAAGTAACTATGAACATATAAACATTGACTCAGAGAATATCTGAATGTGTCGATGATCTTGGACTGTTACTCGACCAGATATATAAATTCCCCCAAAAGCAAAGAGAAGTCTACTTTGAACGTATTCAAGGAATGAAGAATAAGCTACTAACCCTCAAAGGTAATGCTCGATAGTCAAACTCTTCTACGACAGAAAAACAATATAAACAACTCTATATAGCGACGAATGCTCTGAAGAACTAGATCCAACAGCAACTTGCTTTGAACACATCAGTCAAATAGAACAAAGATGCAAGCAGATTTAGTAATATTAGAGAGATAAGAAAGAATTACGACTAATCACTGAAATTACTAGTCTTGAAAGATGAGGAGATCAAATAGCTTAGAAGACTACTTTATGAAAAGTAGGAGCATCTCAGAATCACTCATTAGGAATTAATTGCTGTTAAAGAATAGTATGAGTCCTTCCTCTAAAGTAACAGCACTAATAAGTACAGTCAAAGTAACTATGAAATTGAATTCCAGAGAATGAAAAGCTACTTGTCTCAAGCAGAGTCAGATCTTGTATAGATCAAAATCAGATAATAGGAGAAAGATAAAACTTTTGATAGCGCAATTGAATAACTATAAAGACTAAAACTAGAGCTTATTTCGGCTAATTAAAAAATAGTCGACCTTAATCATTAGCTTGAATTGAACA